>Ga0209341_10000256_pt1 | contig 54408 bp, 53 predicted proteins | sample RifCSP13_2_FD_184020 | JGI IMG/M metagenome (GOLD analysis project Ga0209341, IMG submission 184020) | Soil microbial communities from Rifle, Colorado - Rifle CSP2_sed 13_2 (SPAdes) (version 2) | ecosystem: Environmental > Terrestrial > Deep subsurface > Rock core/Sediment | place: Rifle...
ACTTCATTTTAGCTGCAACTTTGTGCAAACCGGACGATTTATAGTGGACCTGCGGGGCAAAAATGTACTGTTGGCGCTCCTGCTTCTTGCGGCTACATTCGCCGCCAGTGCCTGTGCGGCTTTGCAGCCAACTGAGGTTGCTGGTCCACGGGTAAACCCGCAGCCATATCCCCTGCTATTTGCGGAAGACAGCCAACGTCACGAAGCCGCTCTTGTCGCAGCGAATCAGCTACTTCGGACAACCGTTACTGCCCAGTCACAAATCAGCCTTCAGCCCGTTACAGCGACCATCGAAAGACTGCCGCAAAACCAGACTGCCGTGTACCTTCCAAAAGTTGGAGCTGGACCAACGATGAACGAGGAGGAAGTCAGGGAATCGCTTCGGCGTTTCCTGAGAGATTGGCGCAGCCTAATTGGCGCGAACCCCACTCAGCTCTCGTTGATTCAACGCACCGACCAACCAGATGGGATTAAACTAGCCGACTACGAGCAACGCCCGTTCCGTTACCCGCTGCGCGGTCGTTATGGCAAGTTACAGATCCGCTTCAATTCCGAGCGCAGGCTCGTTAACCTTTCCAGCAGTTGTCTTCCCGATGCAGAGCGGCTGCAAGCTTCGCTCGCCAACGTTACGCCGCAGATAACAGCCGAAGATGCTCTAAAGCTCGTTCAGTCCAATGGTATAACTTACACCGACCAGAGCGGTATGCAACAAACGTTTAGACCTTCCAGCACCACACAATCTGGGGCTCCGGAACTCGTCGTATATGTAACACTAGCCAAGGCCGGCAATTCGCTCGAAGTGCGTTTGGCGTATGAGATCAAGCTCCTTCAAGCTCCGATTCAGACTGTGTACATCGATGCAGTGAATAGCGAGATCATTGTTCCCGTTTAATAGACGGATCTTTTTAGGTAGCTCCCTACATCGCTTCAAACTTGACCAATGAGCAACAAAAAAGCATCCTAGGAAACGAATAAAACAAACATATTTGGAGTGCGGTTTCCATGAATAACTTCGATCCCACAAACAATATTTCCTGGCAACTGGGGCATCGTGGACGAGTCGCAGTATTCATAGATGGGAACAACCTTTTCCATGCGGCCCGCTTTCACAATATCGACATTGATTACAATAAACTGCTCCGCGTGTTACTCGGTGACGGACGACTGTTGAGAGCCTTCTTCTATACCGGCGTTGACATAGGGGCAGAACGACAACAGGGTTTTCTCTTGTGGATGAGGCGCAATGGTTTTCGCGTAGTGCAGAAAGAGTTGAAGACTTTCTATGACGGCACTCGAAAAGCCAACCTCGACGTGGAAATCGCTGTCGATATGCTCTCGCTGGCCGGCCGCTACGATACCGCTGTATTGGTTTCGGGTGACGAAGACTTTGTCTATGCAGTGAATGCTGTTGCGTACAAGGGTTGTCGAGTGGAAGTGGCAGGCTTTCGTTCCAACACTGCTCCGAAACTGATCGACGTAGCAGATTTCTTCATCGATTTGGGTGAAATAGCGGAAAAGGTACGCAAGGAAGTCTCGCATGGCCAGCGCTATGATGAGCGTGACTTGCACGAACCGCTACCATCACAATATTTGGGCGAAGACATTCAGATTTCGCCGGGCGGGCCTCCCGAAGTGTTTGAATCGGCGATGCGGGTTGTAATTGAATCCTCGCTCGAGGAGGAAACAGCGCAGTTTGAGGCACAGAGCGAATTTATCCGCGTCACAGACGAACAGTAGCTGGCCAGTGATTCCGCGTCGCTGCGAATAAACGTCTGATACTTATGAAGGTTTTCACCGTGGAAGAGGCTAACGCGCTGCTGCCGGAGGTACGTAAGCTCCTGCGCAGAATTCAGCGGGCCCACCGAAAAGTCTTCTCCTATAAAGAAGATGCCAAACTCGCGGCCCAGGCAGCGGAAGAGGGGGGAGGAGGTCTGGCTGACGGTAGCACTTATGCGGTGCTCATAATGCAATTGGTGGCTACCACGGGTGAGCTGGAAGCTTTAGGTGTTCAGCTGAAGGATTTCGAACGCGGACTAGTTGACTTTCCATCTCTTCGCGATGGACGCGTGGTGCTGCTGTGCTGGCAGATGGGTGAAGGCGACCATTTGGAATGGTGGCATGATGTGGACGCCGGTTTCGCCGGCCGCACTCCTCTTTAAAGAAGAAACCTTCTTAGACACGCGCCGCCGCCGAACTCTTAGAAGAGGGTTTGGGCAAAATCCTTGCCTGCGACAACCGTGAAAAACAAGGATTAGTTATCCACAGCTTGTTCTTACAAAGAGTGAGACAGGCTGTCACCCCGGCAAGTTCAATTCCTTGTACATTTTCTAATTGACCACTTAAAGTAATCCCTGATAGTATCCCGAAGATTGCGCTGCCAGCGCGCCTTTTGGTTGTTTGATCCCGTTCGCAACTTGTATATCAGGTGATCTCCGTCGGAGGCACTTTTGCTATGCGATGTCCCTCGTGCGGTGCGACCTATGACGGCAGTTCGGCGAAATGTACTGAGTGTCAGACCGGAGCCGTAAACGATGCCGCGAAGTCAGAAATCCACTCGTATCCTTTAGAAAATCAGCTCTCCGAAACAACCGAGCTCCAAGAGCTTGCTCTGGAAAATTCCAGTGAAGAGGCTCTCAAAGAGTGGTCCAGCTTGATTCAGTTTCCAGCAGCAACGAAGAGTACTGTGCCTCAATGGCGCAAAGAGTTAAGCGACCGAGTGCGCCAAATTCAGGAGCAACGAACCCGCGAAGCTGCTCTCGCAAAGAAGAAGTCCAGGCTTAAAGAGAGAAGGAATGGTTCAAAGCGAGCGCCGCAGTTGGCACTGTTAGAGTCGCCCGAGACGCCGGAGTTGAATCCGATTGTCGCTGCTGCACTGCGACGCATCGACCGCGCCCATAAAACAGCAGAAGCTAAAACGATACCAGCCACCAGTAATAATCCAAAGGCGACGGTCCCAAGCGCCCGCGAGGTCGTACCACGGGGTCAGGCCGTCCCAGCGGCAGAGGTGATCCCGGAAGAAGTACCTGTCCCCGCTGCTGAGGAAACGGAAGCTGCACCGCTTGAGCAGAGATCAACGACGGAAAAACCGCATAATCTTATTGTGGTTCCTGCTGCCATCGCCAAGGAGCCTGAAAAGCGGGTGGTTCCTGCTGTAATCGCTAAGGAGCTTGAAAAGCGGGTGGCTCCCGCTGTCATCGCTAACGAGCCCGAAAAGCGGGAACAACCCGTACGTCCGAAACGACTCATTGGCGACGATCTCAACCATCCCGCCCTTAACTATCTGGATTCGATTGCCCAGACGGTTCCATTTCAGAACTCTTCAAGGCAGAAAGCCTCGGGGTTTCGCCGCATTCTCAGTGCTTTCGTCGATTTGGTAGTAATAGGTTCTTTCGCGTCACCGTTTGTCGGAGCCCTATACTTATTAACAGCCAACTGGCGCGCTCCAATGGTTATAGGGATGTATATTTTCGTAGTTCTATTAGTTGGCTTCTTGTACCTGACAATCGCCACAGCCCTGACTGGACGCACGGCCGGCATGAAACTGCTGTCGCTGCGGGTAATTGATGCTCGCACCGGCTTGATTCCTACGGGTAACCAATCCGCCGGCCGCGCGCTGCTTTACCTGGCCTCATTGCTTTCCGTCGGAATAGCGCTCATCTATGCCGTCGCTGATTCCGAAAGACGACCGGCTCACGATCGATTCACAGGCACCGCAGTCGTCCGCGCATAGAGCTTCGTCACTAAGTTTGGCCGGTTCTAAAGGATATTTCGCTTCCCTGCTCCGTCGCGAAGGGCGGGGCTTTTACTTTGAGGAACAGACCTAAAGCCGGCTGTGATCGCCATTGCACGACGACACGATAAAAGCGATCGTCAGGGAAATCGGCGACACCTTGAAGGGTCGTTCTGCCGGCAAAGTCTTTCAACTCACACCACTTTCGCTCGCTATAGATTTCGGTCTGCGTAAAGGCCCATATCTTCTCATTAACGTCGATCCGAAACGACCACGACTTCACCTGATCATTAGGGGAGCAAAAGTACTCGAGAAGCAATCGCTTCCCTTAAGCCGTTTCGCACAGGCATTAGTCGCCGCGCTCGGCCGCGGCAAGCTCGTGTCAATAACCAAGGACCCGGGGGATCGCATAGTTCGGCTCTCTTTTCAAAGCTACGATGTAACTGGTGAGACTCACCTGCAGACTCTAGTCATCCAGCTCACTGGACGCTCAGCTAACCTGTTCATTCTGGATTCTGAAGGGAGAGTGACGCACGTTCTTCGTTCACTGCGGGCTTGTCCTTCTGAGGATTTGCCAGACGGTCAGCGAGAAGGAAATTTTTATCATCCTCCCACCTCGAGAGCGGCAAAACCTACTGAGGAGCTGCCACTCAAGCAGGATGGTTTTCCTACGATTTCCGCAGCCGCAGATAATTACTACACCCAACTTGAAGTCAAAGAACGTTTTCGAGCACAGGCCAAAACGCTTACAGACCACCTGCGCAGGCAAATCCGCCAACGTGTCAGGTTACGCGAGAAGCTGGAGCGCGATCTCGCTGCGCACGGGAAGCCGAGCGAACACAAGCGTCTTGGCGATCTGCTACTCGCCAACATTGCGAGTGCTGAGCGACAGGGTAATCGAGTCCGTCTTAAAGACTACTATGCTGAATCTGAGCCGATCATTGAGATCGAAGTTGATGAGAAGTCGTCTCTGCAAGAAGAGGCCGCTCGATACTTTGCCCGCTACACGAAATCAAAACGGGCGGCAGAACAGATCCACGCAAGGTTAAGGGAGTTAGACCGCGAATTGCTTCAGTTTAAGGAGGAGCAGGTTAAAGTTGACAAAGCGATCCAGTCTGGAGATGAGACAGCTGTGGCTGCACTTGCCGCAATTGCCCCGATCAAACGGCCGGTTAGTGGTCGTCAGTCGCGACAAAAAGAAGCACTTCCTGGTGTTCGTCGTTATCGTTCGTCGGATGGCTACGAAATACAGGTGGGTCGGCGCGCGCGCGATAACGACCGTCTCACTTTTCATTTGGCGCGTGGGAACGATCTCTGGCTGCACGCCGGTGATTACCCAGGTTCACACGTGATCGTACGCAATCCTGGTCGCAAGGAGATACCATGGCGCACTCTGGTGGAGGCTGCACAACTGGCTGGCAAGTTCAGTCAGGCGAATAAGGACGCGAAGGTGGTAGTGCATTACACGCAGCGCAAGTTTGTCACCAAACCAAAGGCCGCTGCGCCCGGCTTGGTGCGTCTTTCCACCTTCCGCAGCATCACGGTAGAACCGAAGGAAGGTGTTGAAAGGATTTAAGCCTGCACCCGCCCAGTCTGGTAGCCTTTCAAGCTAAAGTAACAGCAGCTCAAGTCAGATAATCTCAGAGTCAGAAAGAAAGGGCTGCTTGCACCCGCCAGTTTGATTAGTAATCAAGTCACGAAACTAAACTCAACTGAGAAGGCGGCCCCCCATCTCACCCATAACTGCTGGCTTGACTAGCTGAACTCATATCCTGTTGCTATCCTCTTACGACAATGAGTTCTCCATCAAGACCCCAATACCAAAGTTCTGAAAAACTATTCGCTCGGGCCGTTGAACTGATGCCCGGAGGGGTCAATTCTCCTGTACGAGCGTTTAAGGGAGTCGGCGGCACGCCACTTTTCATAGAGAGCGCTAGTGGCGCCACAATGACAGATGTTGATGGCCGGACCTACATCGACTACGTAGGCTCCTGGGGGCCGATGCTTCTCGGCCATGCCGACCCCGAGGTAACCAAAGCAATTCAGGAAGCTGCTGGCCGAGGAACCAGCTATGGGGCGCCAAATGAACTTGAGATCCAGCTCGCAGAAGAGATCATTGATGCGGTACCGTCAATCGAAATGGTGCGTTTGGTTAACAGTGGCACTGAGGCTACGATGGCGGCCATCCGTTTGGCTCGTGGCGTAACTGGACGAGAAAAGCTACTGAAATTTGCGGGTTGCTATCACGGGCATGCCGACAGCTTGCTTGTGAAGGCAGGTTCCGGTGTTGCTACTCTTGGCCTGCCGGATAGCCCCGGAGTTCCGACCTCCCTCGCTCAAAACACGCTGACCGCTCCGTTTAATGATCCGGAATCAGTCGGAGAGATTTTCAAAAGGCATCCTGACATTGCTGCAGTGATCATAGAGCCAGTTGTCGGCAACATGGGCTGTGTCCCCCCTCGCGAGGGTTATCTGCAAGCTGTGAGGGAAATAACGAACCGCCATGGGGCACTGTTGATTTTCGATGAAGTCATGACTGGCTTTCGCGTCGCTCGTGGCGGCGCTCAACAACTCTTTGGTGTTACACCCGACATAACTACCCTAGGAAAGATTATTGGGGGCGGCCTGCCTGTCGGCGCATACGGTGGCAGCCGCGAATTGATGCGAAATATCGCACCCGCAGGACCCGTATATCAAGCTGGCACACTTTCCGGAAATCCTCTGGCAATGGCTGCCGGGATCGTAACGCTACGGCGACTGCGGGATAGTTTGGTGTACGAGAATCTCGAACGCTCGTCTGCCTTTTCTGCTGCAGCCAAGACTGCCAGAATCAAAACTAGCACCAACAGAGTGGGCTCAATGTGGACCACCTTTTTCGCTGCTGAACCCGTGACGGATTGGACCACAGCAAATAACTGCGACCGGGAACAGTATGCGAGATTCTTTCATGCAATCCTCGATGAAGGAGTCTATCTTGCGCCTTCTCAATTCGAAGCGGCATTCGTGAGTGCCGCTCATACAGAGAAGATAATTGATATGACAGTGGAGGCAGCGGAAAAAGCGTTTAATACGATTAGAGATTAATATTCGCTGAGTTGGATTCCTCTTCTAGCTTGAATAGCTATCCGACAGGCGGCTGCAAGCATCCCTTCCTCACCTGAAGATAATCTGACTTGCCTGACTACTGACCACGGACGGACAACTGACCACGGACCACTGACTACGGACCATTGGCTCTGACCTCGGATTCTTTCATAACGGCAGATCAATTATGAACCGCGTGCCTCTGCCTGGTTCGCTCTGAACCTTAATGGTGCCGCCGTGTTGCTCCACTATCTGCTTGACGATGGCCAGCCCGAGTCCCGTACCGCGTTTCTTGGTGGAGAAGAACGGTTCAAAAATGCGCTCCAGGTCCGGCTCATCAATACCCTTGCCTTTATCCGCAATTATCACCTGTGCAAACGTTTTTGCCCCGCCATTGACTCCGTTGGGATTGTGGGTAAGCGTAGCAATGGTTATTGCCGAACTTTCCGCGCTCGCATCAATGGCATTTGCGATCAGGTTAACGAAGACCTGCCGCAGCTGGTCAGCGTCCCAGCGGCCCACTAATCTTTGATGCTTAAAGTTCTTCTCAACAGGAGTACGCTTCTCTTTGATTCGATCCGCCACCAGATCCAGACTGCGGTCAATCAGTTCGTGTAGCTCTACGTCGGAACGATCCAGGGCCTTCTGGCGTGAAAACTGAGTGACATCGACGACCAGTTTGTTCAGATGCTTGATGCCGCGTTCGACCAATTCAATGGTCTGCAGTGCGTCGGGGTCGACAATATTGTCGCGCAGCATAGACACACCCAGGCGAATGCTGCCCAGTGGATTTCGTATTTCATGGGCCACTTGTGTTGTCGCCCGTCCAACCGCCGCAAGCGACTCTGTCCTCCTTAGGCCGCGTTCTGCTTCAGCGGCTTCAGTGGCGTCAACCAACATCAAGACCTGGCCATGCTCGCTATCGATAGACAACGGCGAGGAATAGACATCAAGCGTCTTTTCAACTCCGTTGTCACCAGCCCTATATACCCACCGGCCATGGTAGGTTGCCGTGTCCACCCGCGAAGCCGTTGCGGCCGCAAGCATCTTCATCGCATCGTCAGGAGCAAACTTCTCATGTAACGAGGCGCCGATGCTAGCTCCCGGAAAGATCTGAAAAAACGCGGCGTTGGCGCTACGAATCCGATCATCCTGATCGATTGCTGCCACAGCACTGACCATTCCTTCGAGAAGCTGGTTGGTAAATACCCGTTCGCGGCGGGCCTCAGACATACTGATACGCATTTGAGTAAAGCGGCGCTGCACTTCCCACATCGTGCCCACAGCCACAACGGCGCCTACCAGTAGAGCCATTAACCTCCAGAAGCGAATGGAGCGTGCCGCCTCTCGTTCCAGCAGTTCACTTTGTTCAATGATCTGTTCCTGTTCCTGCCCTGAGGCCGTTAGCAGTCCACTAAGCTCATCATTGACCGCGGAAAACTTTGAGAAGCCTTCCAATGAATAGCGGCGCGCATCTTGTGTCACTTCTACATACGACTGGAGATCGGTACGGAATTTACTCCAGGATGGATCGTCGAGTAGCGGCGGCCTTTCCAATTCATGGAGCAACCTGTTTAGTTCGCTGCGGGCCGCGCTCAGGCGAAAGTCGAACGGCGGCTTCAGTCCCCTTCTTGCCTCTGCTTCTCCGCGAGCCCGGGCTTCGTTATCCAGTTTTGTTGCAGCAAGGCGGAGTTCCAGGAGCAGGCGCAGACGGGCTGCGTGCGTGCGCTCGAGATCGGCTACCGTGAAGCTAAGTTGGTCCATGCGACGCATACTCAGGTATCCAAGTAAGAAGATCAGCCCGAGTAAGAGAGTGAACCCAATAACCAGAGGTGTAATTGTGGGAGCAATCTCACGAGCGCGGGCCCGAATAACGTCGGGGGCGAACCGCCGTTCCGCCTCTCCCTTCACGCGACGATAGGACAGTTCGGGCCTCTGCTCACGAGTCTGCTGCTTCTGACTAGCGGCTGTGGAAAACGTCTTTCCGTTCTGGGGCTGGTCCCCGCCGACAATAGTCCTCGCCTCGACTCCGCTCGATGTCGAGTCCTTCTCCGGACGGTGGGCCTCAGAAGGCTTCTCTGCTTCTCTTTTGGTCATTTCCTGCCGCTATTTTAGAGAGGATTCAATGGGGTACGAGCCACGCGGCATTATAGTCGAGGATCCATTGGCAAGCTAAGGTTTGGCGTCCATCCAGTTTTCCCCGACGCCGACGTCCACTACCAACGGAACGTCGAGCGTGACCGCTGATTCCATCTCCCGCTTGAGAATTTTCTTCACCTGTTCCGCCTGTTCTCGAGGCGCTTCGACCAGCAGCTCGTCATGCACCTGCATTAACATCTGAGCATCGAGACCAACCCTGCGAAACTCCTCGTCAACATGGAGCATCGCGATCTTGACGATGTCGCTCGCTGTACCCTGAATTGGCATATTGATGGCCTCGCGCTCCGCCGCGCGCCGAATGTTGGCGTTGCGATCGTTGATCCCCGGCAGCGGCCGGATCCGACCATAGATCGAGCGAACGTAACCATGCTCGCGGGCTTTGAGCGGCACTTCCTCCATGTAGCGCCGCACTCCTTTATAAGTGTTGTAGTAGTCGTCTATGACTTTCCGCGCTTCCTGACGTGTGATGCCGACGCGCTGCGACAATCCCCAGGGTTCGATGGCGTAAGCAATGGCGAAATTCACGATTTTGGCAAAGCGGCGCGCCTCCTTCAGCTCGCCCTCGGTCTTGGCGCCAAAAACCAGCCGAGCCGTGCGCGCATGAATATCTTCGCCCTTTTGAAAAGCTTCGAGCATCACCGAATCCTGAGTAATGTGGGCCAGCAACCGGAGCTCAAGTTGTGAATAGTCAGCAGAGATGATCTTGTGCCCCTCTTCAGCTACAAACGCCCGGCGAATGCGGCGTCCAAGTTCACTGCGAATAGGAATGTTCTGCAGGTTCGGATCGCTTGACGAGAGACGTCCAGTGGCCGCGACGGTCTGATTGAGCAGACAATGAATTCTGCCGTCGGCAGCAATCTGTTGCGGCAGAGCATCAGTGTAGACGCTCTTCAATTTGTCGAGTTCACGGTAGTCAATAATCAGCCGCGGTAGTTCATAGGTTTGCGCCAATTCCTCGAGAACAGCTTTGCTCGTCGAAATGCGACCCGTGGAGGTCTTACGCCCTGACACAATGTCCAACTCAGATAGGACTTCGCCTACTTGCTTCGGTGAACCAATGTTGAACTCGCGGCCAGCCAGGGAGTAAATCTGAGTCGTCAGTTTTTCCAATTCCTGTCCCAGATATTTGGAAAGATCCGCAAGCACACACGGATCAACTTTCAATCCTGCGCGCTCCATTCGATAGAGCAGCGGCGCCAGTGGCAACTCCACCTCTGAATAGATAGTCTCGAGTTTCTTTTCGAGGATCCGCTGGTGGAGTATCTTGGTTGTGCGTCCGGTAATGTCTGCCGCGGCTGCCGTTTGCCATTGGTTCTCCGTCCATCCGGCAACCGGTTCGCCAATTCCGTCAACGTCGATTGCTTCTCGGGCGAGATCGCTTAAGTCGTATTTGCTGCGATTAGGATCCAGCAGGTAAGCGGCGAGCATCGTATCGTCTTTGACTCCCGCAAGCGGAATATCCAGACGTGCCAGCAAACCAACGGTTCGCTTGAGGTCGTGAACGCATTTTTCAACTGATCCACTTCCACAGACTTCACGCAGCGGCGGAGTTGCCGCTGATAAGCCGCCTGAAAATTGCTCCAGATCAATATATGCGGCCTCACCCGGCCCGACCGATAGTGCAATCCCTGCAGCACGGTCGAAGCTAAAGGAACATTGCTGCTCTCCCGACCCGGCCGGTAACGAATCTGCAACGGCAATGCCTATATTCTTAACTTCCCAAACACGCTTAGCCAGATTCTCAAGTTCAGCAGGGGTGCGAATGAGTGAATAATTTAGGGCCAAAGAAGACCGTGCGGGCGTTCGGGCGGCATCCGCAAACTCACGTGTGAGTGCTGAAAACTCAAGTTCGCTAAATAACTCATAGGCCGCCGCGCGGTCCGGCGACTGGGCTTTCAATTCGTCAAGGGGAAGTTCAACATCGAGGTCGGTTCTGATGCGCGCCAGTTCTCGCGATTGTCGAATCAAGGGAGCGTTGTCGCGCAAGGATTCGCGATAGGTTTTGTGCTTCACGTCCTGCCAATGCTCCAACGCGTTTTCCACGGAACCAAACTGCTGAATGATCTGCACTGCCCCTTTTGAGCCGATTCCCGGCGCACCGGGGATGTTGTCGATCGAGTCGCCCATCAAGCCCAACAGATCCACGACCCTGTCAGCCTGAACTCCAAACTTCTTCTCCACCCACGCCTCATCGCACCACTCGATAGGAGGGACATATTCCTTCCGCTTCACGACCTGTGAGTTTTGACGCATACAGACTACTAGCGGGTCACGTACCAACTGGCACATGTCCTTATCATTAGAGACAATCACAGCCTGCATACCCTTTGCAGCAACCTTTGCGGCCAGAGTTCCGATTACATCATCTGCCTCAAAGCCGGGGGCGTTAATTACCGGTATATTAAGCACCTCACATAAACGCAAAATGTACGGCAGTTGTGACGCCAGATCGTCGGGCATTTGCAGGCGATTTGCCTTGTAATCAGCAAAGGTTTCATGTCGAAAGGTTTTCTCGCCGGATTCGAATATGGCAGCAATATAGTCGGGCTTTTCCTCACGCAAGAGCTTGAGGAGCATGTTGGTAAAGATGTAAACGGCCTGAGTAACCTGACCTTTCGAGTTAGCGAGCGGAGCAGCGCGATTTGCCATCGGCGCATAGAATGCCCGAAAAATGTGCGACATCGAATCGATCAGAAAAACCCGTGCAACTGGTTTACCAGCAGTGGCAGGACTCTTGGTTGGCATCTGTCTTTAGATCATAGAGAGTGGTTTTGGCAGTGTCAAACAAGCCAAATGAACGCTCATTACTGAAATGAATCACTCAACTGCAACAGTCTCTCAGGTTTCGTAATCTACCGCCTTGGTTCACGGCTATGCTGCCCGATGTGCGGCGCTGGCTCTGCCTCGCCGATCGCTTGGCCGTTACTTAGGTTGATCCGTGCCCAAAATGTTGCCTCCCTGCAGCAGCGAATTCAGCTTAACGTGGCAGAATAGCAACAGCTCATCTTTGGTTTATGCGTTTTGCCGCTGGCACGATCATTGCTCCAAGGACAGCTGCTTGATTAAACAAACTACATTGGGTTCCGCCGTTGCGACTGAAGGTGTTGGGCTACATACGGCAGTGCCGGTCAACGTTCGCCTGCTACCTGCCCCACCCGATACTGGATATGTGTTCAGACGAACCGATCTCAGCGGCTTCGAAATCCCGGCCACGGTCGAATCGGTAGCTCATTGCGGTTATGCAACCACGCTCATGCGCACTGGAGTGATGCTCTCCACCGTGGAGCACCTGCTTTCGGCCTTGCGAGGCTTGGGCGTCGATAACGTCTTTGTCGAGGTAGATAATTTAGAGATCCCGATTCTGGATGGTTCGGCCGAGGTATTTGCCGGGATGATTGAACAGGCCGGCATTGTCGAGCAACCACTGGCCCGCCGCGCTTTGCTAATCAGAGAAAAAGTCTCTTTTGAACAAGGCAATCGCCGCCTTAGCGTGGAACCTGCCGACGCGTATGAGATCGACTGCATGATCGACTTTCCTCATCCAATGATCGGACAACAGCAACTTAAGATTCCTCTCAGCAATGGCAACTTCAGTCGCGAAATTGCGCCGGCTCGGACTTTTGGGTTCACTGCGGAGATCGAAGCCCTCCGCCGGGCCAACTTGATTCGCGGTGGTTCACTCGACAACGCAATCGTCCTTACTCCCACTGGCATGCTAAATGACACAGGCCTTCGCTTCAGTGATGAATTTGTCCGACATAAAATCCTCGATATCGTCGGTGATCTGGCGCTGCTGGGTATGCCGATTCTGGGCAGAGTTACGGCTGAGCGTAGCGGCCACATCATGCACGCGGGTCTCATGTCGAAACTTCTGCGTGTGCGATCGGCCTGGGACATTGTGGACATGCCGGCGACGAGCGTGGGTGCCTGTAACGCAAACTGTTAGTTTGCGGATTAGTTTGCGGACTGGTGCACGCGCAAACTAACAGTTTGCGTTACAATCCACTGCGAACTATGTCGTGCAGACGAAGCAGGCCCACACAAACTCCCTCGGCATTGACCACTGGAAGCACTGATATCTGAGAAGGTCGATCCTCCATCAGTTGTAAGGCGTCATAGGCAAGCAGGTCGGGACCAGCGACCACAGGATTGCGCGTCATGAATTCCTCGCAGCAAAGACCCTCCAACGCTGCGTGATCCAGTCGCTGTATTGCCCGTCGCAAATCACCGTCGGTAATCAGTCCCGCAAGCTTTCCATTGTTATCAACCACGTTCACCGCCCCCAACCCCCCATTGCTGATAGCCCTGACTACTTCGACCCAGGGCGAACCAAGATCGATGGTTGGGTTCTCTGCCTCGCTATGCATCAAATCGGCCACCTTTAAGGTCAAGCGTTTGCCGAGGCGGCCGGCGGGATGATTGACGGCAAAATCATTCAGCGTGAGTCCCTTCACCTGCATGAGCGTCATCGCCAGCGCATCTCCGATAGCCAGCGCCACAGTCGTGCTCGTGGTAGGTGCAAGATTAAGAGGACAGGCTTCCTGTTCCACCGAGGCGTCCAGCAGGGCATCCGCGCGTCGCGCCAGCGTGGAGTTCAGATTGCCAATGATTGCCACAATCGGGACTTGACGCTGCTTCAGAAAAGGCAGCATTTCGAGAATCTCATCGGTCTCACCACTATTGCTCAATATGACCACCACATCATCCGAACTTACAATTCCGATGCCGCCATGAAGAGCATCCAGGGGGTTAAGGTACAGGGCGGAAGTACCGGTGCTGGTCATCGTAGCGGCAATCTTTTGCGCAATTATTCCCGACTTGCCCACACCCAGCACTACGATCTTACCGGGGCATTCGGCAAGCAAATGGATTACGCGCTCAACCTGTGACTCCTTAAGTCGTGTGGCGGTGCGAGCTATGGCTTCAGATTCCCGCCGCAAAAGATCCAACACTGCGACGAAATGGTTTCTCTTTGTCATGTACGGACTTTCATATAACGCTCCAGGTCGATTTGGCAAGTCGGCCATTCAATTACAAGTCAATCTATTTTAGGGCCTTGACACCGGATGCACTACCGGAATAGATTCCCCAACGTTTCATGGGAAGTGGGTTTGGGGAGCGCTTTCCATTCGCACAATCCGAATGTCGGATTGGTAAGCTTTCCGATCCTGGTCGTGCTTAACCCCGCTTCTTGTTCCGCTGGCGCTCTGAGAGCCCGAGTCCACACCAGCTTGAATATCCGGGAAGAGGTGTGGCCAGCAAGCATCCTCTGATAACCAACAATTCCGCAGTTCAACCCGCCATGATGGCGGGCGTCATTCCAGCGAAAGCACCGAGCTAACAAAATGGGAGGAACCATGATCACACGAAGGTTGTTCGCAACCCTTTTCACACTGTCGCTATTGATCTCACCGCTGATGCCCGTCATGGTACGTGGACAGGGCTCTCAACAAGCCGACGATAAGAAGGATAAGAAGAAGGACGACAAACCCAAACTCACGAGAGAGGAAAAAGAGTACCAGAAGATAAAAAGATTCAGTCAGGAGATGATGGTAAAAGACTCCGACTTTCGTGAGGGAGTTGAAGAGGCCTACAGCACAGAAAAGCGCAAGCAAACGGAATATGCCTATTTCGTCAATACCCGCGATGCCAGCGATGAGCAGATAACCCGGACTGGCGATAAGCTCAAAGTCGACGACACTCTCTATGACAATCCGCTGGCGCAGGATTACGTCAATCGTGTCGGCCAATCTATCGTGCCCGCTGGTTCCAAAAATCTTTACGTGTTTCGGATCACGCTCAATCCGATCCCGGAAGCTCGTTCGCTTTCCACCGGCACAGTTTATATCTCTTCCGGCTATCTTTCATTGATTGATAATGAAGCTCAGCTAGCCTACATGCTCGGCCACGAGATCGCACATGTCGAGAAAGAACATTGGAAAGATGACGTGCTTGTTGCCCAGGGAGTCGACCTTTACAACGAAAAGCAAGCGAAGAAGCGAGCCATGTGGGGTGCGATTATCGGTATGGCCGCGGGGGCGGCCAGCCAGAGTGCCGGTCAGAACAACGGAATGTTGAACATGATGATGGCGGCATCATTGGCACCCAGCATCATGAAACTTGTCTATCGAGACGCGGTCACCTCCTGGGACAGGTTACAGGAAGACGAAGCTGACCTACTTTCTCTTAACTACATGCTGAAGAGAAACTACGATATTCGAGAAGTGCCGAAACTCTACGCCACTGTGCGCCGCACTTCGAATCGTGATCCGCGAGCCCGCCTTGGATTCATTGCCGAACGAGATCGACTTGAAGAGCGGGATGAGTTGATCAAGGTATTGATCGGGAGTGTGGCCAACCAATTGCCAAGAAACCTGATGGTAGGAGCGACAAACCTGGCCGAGTCTCGAAACAGGACGCCCGACCGTACCGCTGACAGCGAGGAAAAGGGTGACTCAAGACCTGGCAAGGCTCTGGACCTATCGCGCAATAGCGAAGAACGTTCCGCCAAAGCAGAAACGGCTATCAAAGGCAGCCTCTCTGCTGAATTGATGGCTAAGCTGGATTCTGGTGAATTGATCGGTACAACGGGAGAGTTCGAGGCAGTGATGGCTGGCCTCAAGCGCGACAACGGCGTCAGGGCCTTTTACTACGACATGTTTCAGATGGCGCGCGAAAACCTGGAAGAGTCGCTCAGGATTCGCTCCAACGATCCCTACTCTCATTATTACTATGGGAAGGTCTTAAAGCTGACGGCGCGCTCTGCAAGCGAGAAGTCTCGGGCGTTAAATGAGTTTGTGACAGCCATTCAGCTGGACCGAAGAAGAGTAATCGCCGAGCCGCACCTCTACCGGGCACTTTCTATGATTGAAAGCAAAGATCCGGCGCAGGTAAAGGAGATCACTGAAAGCCTGAAGCAGTATGTGGCCATCTATCAGAGAGAACATGTCGGCAAGCTACCGCCAAACATGGATGTCATATACGACTATATGCAGGAGGCCGGGGAGCTGGGCTGGATGGCCGCGCCTGCCATGAACGTTCGGTCTGCCACCACGGGACCGTAGCGTCTCCTTAGCAGATCACGATGAATGAAGTCAGTACCGGGAGCGCATCACAAATATAAGACTACTAAGGATTGGGCAAATGGGAAATGATGGATGACAAATGCCAAATGGGAGATGGCAATTCCCAAAGGCCACTCGGACCACGAGCCCGACGCAAGATTACTCTCCCATTGTTGATTGCCTTCGCTCTTCTTGCGCTCACCCCGTTTGGCCGGAGTGGTGCCAGTATGAGTCCGGCTGAGGAGTCATCTGCTCGTGCGCCTTTCTCTCTGGAACTTCCGGATCTCGGTAACCTGAGAATAACCTTGCCTGTCGCGTCAATTCCCGGAGCTAACCTCAGGTCGCTTCGCCTGTATATCAAGAATCCATATGCCGAACGAATCGACTATGGAAAGATCTATACAGCGATTAATGGAGAGGCGGCCAATACCATACAGAGCATCAGATCAGCACGAGACGGCAAAATCGTCACCTGTGATCTCGAAAGCAAGCCCCGCTTTCGTTTGCAACCCGGTAAGAACGTCGTTGAGATCAGCGCCATAGATCAAGACAAACGCTCCTTCTATGCCTCATACGTGCTGATCGCGAGTGGAAACGCGCTCGGCGACGCAGCCACAGGGGTGACCATTGAGACCAGCGCAGTCGAGACTGGCCCAGATCGACAGCCACCCACAATCTACATGACCGCCCCGAAGGACATTCTGACTTTATTCAAGGAAACAGACACGTTGAATGTGACAGGTCTGGTCGTTGATAACACCGGCGCGGTTGATTTTGTGGGAGTAAACGGCGAGCCTGCATCATTGGCAAACGCCTCCGGGGAGCGTGGCTTGGCCCACGTGGAAGCATCGGAGTCGAGCGGTGCTGGTATCGCTTTCGCACGTACTATCACTGTTGGGGCCAATACCCCCGCCGTTGTTGTTGAAGCAAAAGACAAGGCGGGCAATCTCACCAGAGTTGTGGTGCCTGTGCGACGTCGTGAGGCGGCGGTTTCACAACAGTTCAAAGGACGCAAATATGCAGTCGTCATTGGTATCTCGAAATACCAATTCGCCATAGACGGACTCAACAATCTCGATTTTGCAGATGCCGATGCGCGAGCTATACGCGACTTCTTGAAGCAGCCGCAGGGCGGCAACTTCGCACCCGCCGACATCCTCTATCTGGAGAATGCCGAGGCCACGATTCTGGGCGTACGTTCCGCGCTCGACCGCTTCCTCCCTCGCGCTGGGCCAGAAGACTTGATCTTTCTCTTCATTGCCGGGCATGGGGCGCCCGACCCTTATGCCCCGAGGAATCTCTACTTCCTGATGAACGATACGAAAGTGGCAGACATGCCTAACACTGCGTTGCCAATGTCGGAGTTACAGGAGTTACTTGATAACCGCGTGCGCGCGCAAAGAGTTGTAGTGTTTGTCGATACTTGCCACAGCGCCGGAATTAGCGGAACAACTTTAGTTACCGGTCGCCAGCTGGTCCAAACTGAAAACAACATCTTTAATCTCTACGCCGCCAATCTCTTCAGAGAGGCAGGGCGCGCTGTGTTGACCTCTTCTGACGTCAACGAGATATCGCGCGAGAGCTCCAAGTGGGGCGGTGGGCATGGCATCTTCACCTGGGCACTGCTCGAGGGCCTGCGTGGTGATGCGGATGCCAACAAAGACCGTTTGATTACTGCCGGTGAACTCTTCGATTTTGTCAGCAATAACGTCCGTATCGCCACAGCGTTTCGCCAGAATCCTCGCGCATTGCCGGGCTTAAACAAGGATTTCCCACTTGCGGTCGCGAAATAGCAGGCCCCAATAACCGCTCTGTCGCCTGCCACGTCTTTAGGGCCGGTAATGATTGCAGTCTAGTCCAAACAAAAGTTCGTAGACTTTACTTGTTGACTGGGCTATATTCGCAAGCGGCGATTTTGAAATTCAGGGCGAGTTTTAAATAATGGGTTTACTAAACTTTCTGCCAAAAGAGGAACAGTACTTCGACCTCTTCGTTCAAATGACTCTCTACATCTCTTCGGCCGCACGTGAGCTCAAAGAGATGCTTTCGGACAAGAACCACGAGTATCACGAATACGCGCAGCGCATTAAAGGCCTGGAACACGCCTGTGATGAATTGACCCACACGGTCTCCACGCGACTCAACAAGTCATTCATTACGCCCTTCGATCGAGAAGACATCTACATGATGTCTTCCGCGCTCGACGACATAGTGGATCTCATTGACGACGCCGCCCGGGCAATTATCATTTTCGACGTTCACGAGATCACCGATTATGCGCGCGATTTTGCCGAGGTACTCGAGCGCATGGCTGATCAGTTGCGCGAGATTGTAGGCACTCTTCAGCGACCCAAGAACGTCACGCAACGGCTGGTCGAGATACACCGGTTGGAAAACGAAGGCGACGATATCTACCACGCTGCAATAGCGGAGTTATTCCACGACTCACATGATGCATTGACTGTCTTGAAATGGAAAGAGGTGTACGAGAAACTCGAAGCAGCAGTGGATCGATGCGAGAACGTAGCCAACATAATAGAAAGCGTGATCATCAAGCATACGTAATTTGTTAGTGGTTAGTGGTCAGTTGTCGGTGGTCATTGTTCAAAGAGCGCCTGACTGACGACTCACTACTGACCACTTACTACTGACCACTGACACTGACCACTGACTACTGACCACCTGACTACTGACTAGTTACCCGCCACACTATGACCGCTACCCTTGCCTTCGTTCTTGTCCTGGTGCTGCTTGCCTTAATTTTCGACTACACAACGGTTTTCATGACGCAGCAAACTCAATAGCGACAGTTGTCTCTACCCGTGTGCTTTCGCCTGGAATGGCAGTAGTCTGGGCCGCCTTTTTTAACTTTATTGCCTTCGCAGTTTTTGGCACGCGCGTAGCCAAAGCGATCGGCGATGGTGTGAGAATGGACCTGATCCATGAGGATATGCGTCTTTACGTGTTGCTTGGCGCCCTGCTAGGAGCTGTCATCTGGAACCTGATCACCTGGTATCTCGGGCTTCCTACGTCCAGCTCCCACGCGCTTCTGGGTGGCTACGCCGGCGCCGGCATTGCCGCATACCGCGGGGTCAGCGGTTTGCTCAAACCGGAAGTGTGGTTCAGAACAATCAAGTTCATAGTTTTGTCGCCACTGGTGGGTATGGCGCTCGGTTTCGTACTGATGGTCCTGGTCTTCTGGATTTTTCGTCACTTTGCGCCCACACGCGTGGATAAGATCTTCCGCCGCGGCCAACTGTTCTCAGCAGCAGCATTCTCGCTGGGTCATGGCGGCAACGATGCTCAGAAAACAATGGGAATAATCACGGCGGTTTTGACGGCCGGCGGGGTTTGGGGCCTCCATTATGGCCCCAATGGCGCCCTGCCTGCCATTCCGCTAGCTGTGGTCCTCTCAGCTCACGCCGCAATCGCTTTGGGAACTCTTTCGGGTGGTTGGCGAATCGTTAAAACGATGGGCACTCGCATTACTAAACTCAAACCGGTCGGCGGCTTTTGCGCCGAAACGGGAGCCGCACTCACGCTCGCTTATGTAACGCTTACCGGTACTCCGGTCTCCACCACTCATACGATCACCGGGTCGATTGTCGGCGTGGGCGCCACCCGGCGGCTGTCAGCAGTGAAATGGGGAGTCGCCGGCAGAATTGTCTGGGCGTGGGTCCTTACCATTCCCGCGGCCGGACTGATCGCGGCGCTCTCATTCTGGCTCGTCGAAGCGCTGCATCATCTACTCACCTAAGCAGAGCAAGTCACGTAAGCAGGGCAAGTCCATAAGCAGAGAGAGTCACGCAGGTAGGGCAAGCCACGCAAACAAAGCAATCACGCAAGCAGAGCAACCCCGCAAGCATGGCAAGCCGTTGAACAATAGATGATCATCCCTGACCACTGGTATTAACCTACTCCTCATCATTCCGTCAACATTCCTCGGATAGCCGTTGCCGTTTCGCCAACGGGCAAGTCCTTTCATTCGGAGAAGCAATGGAAGATAACTTGGAGCACTTAGAACATCTTTGCGGAATGGCCGTAGGCTTCCCCGTCGAGATATGCCGCGTCGGCAATAAGCCTCTGTTTCAGGTGATGCCTCACGCTACGGCAGTCGCTGGCGTTGTCGCGGAATGGTGGGACGATTACGCCGTCAAAGGCCAGCAGTACTTTGATAACCCGTTACAGGCGGCTGTTAGGTTCGCTGCGGCTTGGAACGCCCGGAAGAAAGAGGCGCGATGATCGAGTTCTATAAAGACATTGTTAGTGAAAGCCAACACCGACGTCATTCCGATCAAGCCGAGCGCGCCTGAGGGCGATTCAGGTCCGCACGTCCTTCCGAGCGTTCAACATCCCGCCGAGGATTCCGGTGTTTTGAGAGAAACATATCCGGACTAGTTTGCTTCTTCTAGTATCGAACAGGATGAATGTCTCGTCAGCCAGATGCCCTAACCCTAGCTTGAATCCGGTGTCTTCGTCGTTCGTCATACTTCTGGGGATCAGTGCTTGTGAATCGGCCGGATGGTAGATGAGTAACGCCGAGCACCAAAATACTCGAGTCCCGTCTCTATATTCCGTTTTTTTTGAGTGAACCTTTGCCGCACATTGTCGCCGGTGTAGCCTTGTGATATCGAGCGGCCATTCTGACCCACAAATAACTCCTCGCCAAAAGGCTCCGGATGGAAAGTTACTGATCCGAGGGCGATTGTATGTGTCGAGCTTGCCTTTAGGTTATGGGGACCGCTCCCCTGTTTGACTGCCGGCACCTGGCTAGTGTAAGTCTTAATCCGTGATTCCATCGGCGATGAAAACCGGCAAGAACATACCCGACCAGAACGTACCCAAAATCTCAGCCCGCAGGGGTACGGTCAGGGGTACGGTGCCAAACAGCGCTAAACCCGACCCGAAAAAGTCGCATTTCATTACGGATTTTACACGCCCGCGTAGCTCAGTGGATTAGAGCGTTCGCCTCCGGAGCGAAAGGTCGCAGGTTCGACCCCTGCCGCGGGTACCACACTTACTTCCTTTGCAAGAACGGGCCGGCATGCAAGCAAGTCTTGAAAACGCGCCTGGACAATTCACAATTCTCGTCGTCGATGATTTTGATGATACGCGCCTGCTCCTCAGAACCTGGCTGGAAAGAAAAGGTTTTCGAGTAATTGAAGCAGAGGACGGCAGTCAGGCAGTGGCCCAGGCGGAAGTTGAATGCCCGGATCTCATTATTATGGACGTCGAGATGCCGGAACTCGATGGCTTGGCCGCAACCCGCGAGATTCGCAGCGTGAGGAAGCTGGAGAATGTCCCAGTGCTTGCTGTTTCTGCCTACGGGGCGGACCAATTCCGCGAAGCAGCCCTCGCCGCCGGCTGCAACGACTATGTATCTACTCCCTTCGAGCCGGAGGAGCTTGAAAAACTGATCCGCTCATTGATTAGTAATCAGAAGCGCGAGTGCTAAGGCGGAGAATGCGGATTGTGGATTTCGGATTGCGGAATGCGAATTGCGGATTGGCGATGCCCGGGCGGCTCTGCCGCTTCCCTTGCGGTATGCCTTCGGCTTACCGTCGAAATGTTAAATCGAATGCGGCTCCGCCGCAATCCTTGCTCACGTAACTAAGGGTTTGCCTCTGGATTGGAAGTTTTGCAAAGCCACGATTTTGGCAAAGCCATAACTAAGGAGGGCCAGCTGTCGGTAAGCCATAGGCATACCGCAAGGGAAGCGGCAGAGCCGCCCGGGCATCGCCAATCCGCAATCCGCGTTTCGCAATCCACAATCCGCAATCCACGATCCGCAATCCGCAATCCGAAATTCGCAATCCGCAATCTCCAATCCGCAATCGCCAATCCGAAATCCACAATCCGCAATCCACGATCCGCAATCCGCAATCCGAAATTCGCAATCCACAATCTCCAATCCGCAATCCTCCTTCTGTTGCTTCTCTCCGTCACGCCTCTGGCCCGAGCTCAAGAAACTGTTTGCGACAAAAAATTGATCGATTTGCCGCAGGCGCCTGAACTCTTTGGCTTCCGCCCAGGACTCACTATCGAGCAGGTAAAACTTCAAGTTCCACAGATCGAGTTTGGACCAGTCGACGATCTGGGATTTTCTAAAACAACCTTCAATCCTGCTTTCGATCCACGCATTCAAACATCAACTTTCGCCGGTGCCCGTAGTATCTCGCTGGAATTTCTGGATGGTCGGCTCAGCTCACTCTGGATAGGTTACGACAGCTCATTTAAGTGGAAGACAGTCAGTGAGTTTGTCCGCGAAATTTCGCTGGCACTGAAATTACCCGATTCCTGGCAAACCTGGCGGCTGCGCGGCCGCCAACTGCGATGCCGTGACTTTCAAATGAACGTCATCATTGTGGCCGAAGGAGCAAGTCTCCGGATTCTTGATCTGACTGCGGATGATATTTGGGCGGCGCGGCGAGCGGCCAGAGAAGAGAAACTGTCAGCAGCGGAAACCAATCAGGAACCCCAAGAGATCATTGCCGATAAACAGACCAGACTCTATTACACCGCCGGCTGCCAACCTGAAAAACCGATTAGCGATACTAATCGCCTCATCTTTCATAACAGCGGAGAGGCCGAAAGCGCCGGTTACAAGCTCGGCAGGATTTGTCAATAAGAAGGAGTTGTTGACGGCGCGGGTTTCGGGTTTTATTCTCTCTTTGTTCGAACCCCTTGTTCGTCATTTATCAATGCGTGAATGCCCCCGCTGCGAATACTGCTTTGAAGATGATGTTCTCGTCTGCTCTTCAGATGCCGCCAATACAAAACACACTCTGCCAGGTGGCCGGCTGTTGGCCAGTCGTTACCTCCTGGAAAAACGCCTGGGTCGCGGCGCGATGGGCCAGGTATATCTCGCTCGCGATCAAAATCTTGTCACTCGACGCGTTGCGCTCAAGACGGTGCGACCAGATATTCTCTCAGAAGAGTGCATGCAGGAAGGAGAAGCAATCGCCCGCTTTGAACGTGAAGCGCGAGCCGCCGCTTCCGTCCGCCATCCAAATGTGGTTGACGTAACCGATTTCGGCCAGAGTCCCGAGGGAGTCTTCTTTCTGGTAATGGAGTATGTCGAGGGCGAGACGTTGTATCAACTGCTCCGCAGAGAAGGCACCTTGAACACTCATCGCACGCTCTCACTACTGCGACAGGTGGTAGCGGGAGTTGATGCGGCGCATGACGAAGGCATCCTGCACCGCGATCTCAAGCCGGCAAATATCTTCATAATGCAGCATCGCAGAAAGGGATCAAGTAGCGCTTCTGACGGTTTTGTCAAGGTCGGCGACTTTGGGCTCGCGAAGATCGTTCATCCGGATCGTTCCGAGATTACGGCCACTGGGCCAGCCTCCCAGGGAATAGTCGGAACCCCTGAATACATGGCCCCGGAACAGATGGAACCAGGCACACAACTCGACGTTCGCGCCGACGTTTACGCACTAGGCACTATCGCCTACCACATGCTCGGCGGGCGCTCACCATTTACCGGCAATATTACACAGTTGATCGCACAAAAGCTGACACAAACGCCGCCGCCGTTAACCGGTCTGCGTTCTGACATATCAATAGAAGTAGAACGGGCCATCATGCATGCGCTGGCCAGACATGCTGTGGATCGGCCTGCTGGCGCGATGGAATGGTTCGAAGAATTTGAAGCGGCGGTAGCGACAACTGCGGATTCTGAAGATCGTGGCGATTCGCGTGTGGTGATAATGGCGCCTGCCGGCGCGGAGGTTTACGTAGACGATGAGCGCTGCGGCAGTGTCGGTCGTTCAGGTCGCGTAGTGTTGACCTCCATTCCTCCCGGCCGCCATGTTTTGCGCGTTGCGCGCGCTGGAGAATCGGATGACGAGCGTTTGATTGAGATTCGACCGGATAGTGCAGAGCAAGTTATCCAGGCGCAGTTCAAGGGCGTTTCATCAAGCAATCAGTTGACACCCTCACGAGGCGGCAGTTTGGCCAGCAGAACTGGCCCAGAATCGAGTGCTCCCCGCGTAGTCGTGTGTATTAGCTGCAATGCTCGTTTTGCGGAAGGTGTGAAATTCTGCGGTCGCTGTGGCAACACGACTTTTCAGCCGCTCGTGGCCGCGCAAAGGGAGCAGGAGCCGCCGCCTTCTGTGCCACAAAAGACAACCGCGATAATCTGTCCGCACTGCGAGCGACGATATGGACCAGGCACTAAATTCTGTGGTTATTGTGGTGTACCAATAGGGATGTCGCCACTGGAATGGCGAGCGCCGCAGCCGGTGGAAATTTTTTGCGGCCTCTGCGGTAGCAGCTATCCGGCCGGCACGAGGTTCTGCGGCAGTTGTGGCCAGCCAATTGGTGCTTAAGTTTCAGCCAGCTCAGCCTGCTGTAGCGGTGTTAGAATGAGATTCTCAAGCGAGAATTCAGGTGCAAAACACTTGCATTTCCCTGTGGCTGCTCGTTAGGATTCCCCGCTGTATAATCCGGATCTTGCCGTTCGCCAATGCTCAGAATTGCTTTCCAAGCTCTTGACTTCTTATGAAACGCTGCCCCAGTTGCAATCGGACCTATAGTGACGTTTCCCTTAACTTCTGCCTGGAAGATGGATCACCACTCATTAACGATGCCGCGCCGCCTTCCGATCCCCACGCCACCCTAAGGTATACGCCGGTGCGCGAAACCAGTGAGGCGCCGGCCACCGAGGTCTATGGACCCGCCACTCCTGTTTTGAACCGGGTGCCTGAGTTGGCCCGCCCTCGGCAGCGGCCGCTGGTTTCCCAACCACCACCAAAGAAGTCCAACGCCATCTGGTGGATCCTTGGCAGTGTGGCAGTAATTTCGATCATCGGGATTGGTCTGGTCATCATGATCATTGCCATAGCCAGCATCAGCTCCAACTCCAATGAGAATGCAGAGGCTAATAGCAATTCGAATCTGCGCGTCACCACTCGCACGAACTCAAATAACTCGGGCCGGCCAAATACAGATGTGAAATCGACCCTTCCATCGTCCGTCATCGACGACTTCTCTGAGCAAACGTGGGGTACAGGTAATTATCAGTTCGGGGGTACGTGGTATATAAATGACGAGTATCACATGCAGTCGAAAGAGAAGACATACATGGTTATGTATGGCCCCAGCAATGACTACTCCACCGAGAACGCCACCATTAGAGTGACAACGCGCAACGTCGAGGGAAACCCTACAAGTTCCGGCTATGGTCTAATTGTGCATGGCGACAAGAGTCAGAATAACCAGCTTGAAGATTACGCCTTCCTGATTTACACGGGGGACGAACCACAATATGAGATCGTAATGCATAAAGACGGAAACCAGACCACCATTATTCCCTGGACAAAGTCGGAGGTTATTCGGTCGGGCAGCGATCCCAACCAGCTCGAAGTCAAAATCAAAGGCCTCGAAATCACCTTCTATGCTAATGGCCAATACCTGAATCGCATAGCAGACAGCGAAAACTTCAAACGCGGGCTGGTAGGCTTTTACACAAGCGAAAGCGCTGAAGTCGCCTTTGATGACCTGGAAATTCAGCGTTAACCCGCCCGCGCCCGCACGAAAAAGAGATGCAGGTAAATCTCAAGGTACTCGCCGGTCCTTACAAAGGGCGGATCTTCAGCTTCGATCAGCCCGACACTTTTTTGATTGGGCGTACTGAAGACGCTCATCTCTGTCTTCCGGACGATCGGTTCTTCTCGCGCCATCACTGTCTATTGGAGGTAAATCCGCCGCGTTGCTTTTTGCGCGACCTCGGTTCAACTAATGGTACTTTTGTGAATGGTCAGCGAGTTAGGAAAGCATTTCTTAACAATGGGGATCAAATCCAGGGGGGCGCAACTATTCTGTTAGTTGAAGTGAGAGCGGATCAAGCGAATGCCGAGTCCCACCTCCCTGATGAGCCTCCGGTTCAACCCACAATAGTCACAGTAGCTTGTTTGAATTGCGGCCGCGGCGAACAAGCTTCAGCTACGGCGCCAGACGAGCATTTCACATTTCTTTGTGAAGACTGTCGCACCGAGCTGAGGCGTGTTCCGCAGCCCGTGCCGGGCTACGACATGGTGAAGCTGCTGGGCCGCGGCGGGATGGGTTCTGTAATGTTGGGACGTGATCAGAAGACCGGCCGAGCGGTGGCAATCAAAACGCTGCTTCCGGAACATGCAGTCAGCGATAAAGCCATGCGCCGGTTCCTGCGTGAGATCGATGTCGCAGCGGCACTCAAACATCCAAATATTGTTGAGTTTCTGGGTCACGGAATCAACAACGGGATCGTCTATCTGGTGACCGAGTTCATAGATGGCGCCGATGCGTCAAAGTTGGCGGATAGTTACGGCGGTCGTCTTCCCTACCCGGAAACCTCCTCCGTCATCTCACAGGCACTAAATGCTCTGGCACATGCTCACACCCGCGGATACATTCATCGCGATATTAAAGACCAGAACATCATGGTGAGCGGCACGCCTCCGCATCTGACGGCAAAACTAACCGATTTTGGCCTGGCAAAGAGCTTTAAACAGTCAGGTCTTAGCGGTGTAACACTTGCCGGCGAGATGGCCGGGACGCTAGCGTACATGCCTCCGGAACAACTCAGAAACTTTCGCGACGTGCGGCCACAGTCAGACATCTACGCCATTGGTATGACCGCTTATAGCCTCCTCACCGGCGAGTTGGCCTTAAATCTCGGTCAAAAAACGAGTATTGCGGAGACCATCAAGGCCATCTTCGATGAACCGGTCATCCCCTTGCGCCAGCGTGCCCCTCATGTGCCTGTTCGCGTCTGTGAGGTCATTGATCGGGCCCTGGATAAGGACCCCAATCGGCGCTGGCAGTCAGCCGCGGCAATGGCCACGGCCCTAAAGCATTGTGCTTAACCTTACGTGAAGCCTCCAGAAACACAGCGGAAAACCAGCTAAAATAAGGCTTTACATATGTCAGCCGGAACCGCATAATACGTGGCCGAACGTCGGTGATTGCGAAGGAGCTCTCGTTTATGAGATCCATCTGGAAAGGCCACATACGATTCCTTCTGGTAGCAATTCCGGTCCGTATTTACAACGCGATAGAAACGACAGAAAAGATTCAGTTTAACCAACTGCATCGCGATGACTATGGACCGATTGGCTACGACAAGCGCTGCAAAAAGTGCGGCGAGATTGTCAGCAATGAACAGATAACCAAAGGCTATCAGTATGAGAAGGAACGTTACGCGATCGTCGAGCCTGAAGACATCGCCAAAATCAAGATTAAGACTACTAAAGCCGTGGATATCATCGGCTTCATAGATGCCGGCGAGCTGCCCTCAACATTCTACGATGCTCCCTACTATGCGGGTCCCGATGGGCCGGTTTCGGAGAAGCCTTATGCGCTCCTCCGCGAGGTAATGAAGCAGACCAGCAAGATTGCTATCGGCAAGGTGGTGTTGCGCGATCGGGAAGATCTTGTGGCCGTGTTTCCAATGGAGAACGGGCTTGTCCTGCAAAAGCTTCACTATCCCCACGAGGTTCGGAAAATTGAAGATGTTCCAGAGATCGACGTTGCCCCCAAGCTCGACAAGAATGAACTGAAATTGGCGACCACGCTCGTGGAACAGATGGTAACTACGCTCAATGACATTGATCGAACCGATCAATATCATGTGGCGCTGAAGTCTCTGATTGAATCGAAGATAAAAGGAAAGAAGATTGCGGAGCTGGGTGATTATGAGGAACTGCCCAAACTCGATATCATGAGCGCTCTTAAGAAGAGCTTGCAGCAGTCGAGTCGCAAGCCCATGGTCAAAGCCAGCAGCACAGCAAAAAAGAAACCACAGATTACACTGGTCAAGCCAAAGGCAACAAAGAGACGAAAGGTTTCATAGAGTTTGTCTCTGCCAGATGAGCGAAAACAGTAATAAGGTTTTATCGTTTCCCTCCGCTGTCCCTCCAAAGGCAGACTATCAACGTGTCAAATCCAGTTATCGCGTCCACGAGATAAAACAATTGTTTGGGTTGAGCGAGCGCACCATTCGTCGCTGGACTGAGATGGGGGTTGTACAAGGCACCCTGGTCCCTGAAAAAGGCGATTACGTATACGATTTTCAGGCGCTGACGCAGTTCCGACGGGTGCGTGACCTGCGCGCGCAGGGACATAGTATCCGGCAGATTGAGGCTGAGCTACAGGGCCAATTGCACCTATTCAGGGCGGGAGGTGGCCGCGTTGCCCGCCTGCTAACTCCCTTTGAAGAAGCCTTGATGCTGCATGAGCAGGGTGATCCGAAAGCGGCAGAATACTATCTGGAGGCAATAAGCGCAGGAGACAACCTAGCCGAGGCTTACTGCAATCTCGGCATAATAAGCCTTGAGCAAGGTAATCTGACCAAGGCCCTCGACAACTTCAGTCTTTCATTAAAGTGCGACCCGCGTCACGTGGAAGCGCATTACAATCTCGGCAATCTCTATTATGATGCCGGCGAACTGCGCCTGGCGCGGCTGCATTACGAGGCTGCTACGCAAATTGAATCTGGCTTCTCCCTGGTATACTTCAATCTGGCGCTCGTCTACCATAAAACAGGCGACTTCAGAGCGGCCTACGCAGCGCTGGAGAGATACAAGGAATTGGAACCTAACGACGAAGAGATTGAAGCGGTAAACCAGTTGTTGAAAGCTATGGAGACGGCCGGTAAACCTCGTTGGTAGGCGTATGTTGCTAACAGTGATGAGTGATGATAAGTGGGAATTTCGAGGGGATGCCGTCACTTATTTGCGTCATCACTCATCAATATTATCCACTGAGGTGGCGGTGGGCAGGAGGGGCTGCCCACCTGCTCGTATGGGATCGCTAAGAAAGGTGAATCGATCCCAAGCACGTAGGTAACCTATGGAAAGAGCTAATCGACGATCGCTTCCAGAATCCTCTGGCTTACTTTTGGCCGCTCTCACAACAAAGCTCAGTTGTGAAGCGTATTCTTGACAACATTGAGCTATGAAAGGACCGGAACGAATTTCGGATTCACTTTTCACCATCCACAATTCAGTAGTTTTCAACGTTCTTCCAAGTCTTACACAAAAACCAGGAGGTTCCCCCAATGGCAAAAACTGAATGTCGCATTCTCTGCGTAGAGGATCACCAGGACACGTCGGAGGTGCTCCTCGCACTCCTAAGTCACGAGGACTACAAGGTGGCCTCCGCCCGAAACGTTCAGGAAGCTCTCGACCGCGCTACAAACGAAACCTTTGATCTCTACGTATTAGACAAACGGCTGCCCGATGGTTCTGGACTTGAATTGTGTCAGAAGCTCCAACAGCTAACTCCAGGAGTGCCGTGCATTCTTTACAGTGGTGATGCCTACGAGATTCATCGCCAGGAAGCCTTGCAAGCGGGTGCCGATGCCTATGTCGCCAAGCCTGACATTGAGGCGCTCATTACGGCCGTGCATCGGCTTCTTGCTAAAGAGGAGTGCGCGGCCGCTGCGGCAGAGTGATCACCCGACGGAACCGTCACTCGATTCAGCGTCCGGCGGCTGATCATCTTATAGAGACTTTGCCTGGTGATCATCCTGCTTCCTTGACACATTAGTTCTCGCACGCAATAATTTTCTCTCGCTTGTGGGCCGTTAGCTCAGTTGGTAGAGCAGCTGACTCTTAATCAGCGGGTCGGAGGTTCGAGCCCTCCACGGCTCACCATTATTTTCCAGTGAATGCGGCAGGTTGCCTACCAATGACTGGCCCTGCCGCTTTTCGTTTCAGACAATCTTGTGACGTCACTGCTGTTGGTGCTCTGACAAGACAGTGGTCGCCCCACGCTTTCCTTTGTTGGGAGTCAGGCCATCGAACAAGTTAAAACTTGGTTCTTTCAATAAGTGAGCCATTCTCTGCATATATGGATTCTTCTGTTCTTAATCCTCGACGATCATATTTGTATTTGTATTAACCCAGTTACGAGCTGGCCGGACCGGTTAGTCACAGATGCGCCCTCCCATCGAACTGACTCAACCTGGCCCAATAGTTAGTCATGCTCCCTGTCCGATTGCCTCTCTTGAGCATGAATTGGAAGAGTTACAAGCCAACTCAGCGTCGCATCTCTACGCAGTGACTGCCTGAGGGTGGCTGGTCTGAATTTTTTCCATCGCTTCTTTTACTGCTTTCTGAACCTCGGGGTGGCTTTCATTTCTCGTCAGGGTTTTCAGATCATCCAATGCTCCTTTGGCTCCAATCTCACCAAGCGCCTGAGCGGCATAGAAACGAACGGACCAATTCTCATCAGATAAGGAGATAATAAGCGGGGTCACAGCGGATTCCTCTTTTAGCTGGCCCAAGCAGTAGGCGGCCCCAGCTCTCAAATCAGGGCTAGAGGGTAAGGTTCGCCCAATCACGTTTCGAACCGGACAAGTCTCAGTGTCTACCGCCTCCAGCAACAACGGAACTGCAGGTTTCCTACTCGCACAAGGGCAGCGCATCCCGCCTTCCACGACGAGACCATTCCCGAGCTATGAATGAATCCCAATAATTTCAAAACGTCACCAGAGGACTCGCACGCCTCCAGCCGTCGCTTGTCGATTCCAGTTACTCCCGCTATCACGAGCGCGACCACAAATCCTATTGCGCTGGCGGAGCCTGCACCAACAAGCAGGGCAAATATTCCAGTTTCAAAATCGAGTCCCGTCTGGTTCACTCGGTAGAACATCCAGACCACAGCAAGCCAGCCAAATCTTGTCACAAGAAACTGCCAGCTTTCCCATACGCGCTCAAAGTACGTTGACGGTGATGACTTTTCTTCGCTCATGATGTATCCAACCTCCTCTCAGTTCTTAAGGAAACCGGAGGCACAAAAGGACACTCCAACGCCGAACTATTTGCACCTTTGGATTCCCCTTTCTTTGGCCTACAGCCTCTTCGACCCTAGAGGGGTGTTGTATACGGTTTAGCGGCTTTGCGAAGGCTGTTTAGCTTGAAACTCCGCCCAATAGGAATGTGATAGTCACTGGAAAAATGGCCCTGGATTGTGATCGATACCAATGATAATCCTGGAAAGCCGGGGCATCAAGACCGCCGTCGTCCTTCCTGCTTCCATGTGCCTTTGACCGTGCGAGGCGTCGTGACGCCATTTTGCAGAACTCTGATCGTGTAATTAAGCTTTCCATCCTTTAGGAATTCCATCCCATACTCACCGGCTTCCGGACTGTTTCCGGTCCACGTGGTGCCAGCGAGCGATGTTCCTGCATCAGGTGACTTCAGTTCAATCCCGGAATCCCGACTCGCAGCCACTGCATTCGTTTGGCTATTTGTTGAAGTGATATCACTCGAGCTGGTCTGCTTAGGATCTCGTACGGAGATTACCAGATCGTCCGCGCGGTAGCCTTCGACCACAGCAAAGGGTTTCTGATCCTTTCCTGGCCCCAAATCCTGAAGCACGCGCCTTGGAACACGCTCTTGCAAGTATTTCACGAGACTGGCCAGGGTAACCTCGCCTTTTTCATTCGCCGCTCCACCCCTAAGGGCCTCGACCAACACCCAGGTGAAATAACCTTGCTTCTTCTCTTTGTATTCATAAGCGCGGTGCCCGACCTCAGTCGCATAGAGGGTGGCGAAAGCCTGCACCTCACGGTTGCGTAGATCGAAATTGAACCCTCGCGTATAAGCGGAAGTCAGCGGGTTGTCGGCGTTGGCGCGTCCCACCGGATCGTTGCGGCAGGCGTCCAGAATCATTAGCACCTGCTGGACACCGATCTTTTTGATTCTATCTTTGATTTGTGTGACGTTAATCGCAGTTTGCTCGAGCAGGTCAACATCATTACTTACTTGTGAGTCGGAAGGAAGCAGAAACGCCTGCCCGCTGCGTTCGATTCCATGTCCGGCGAAAGAGAGTAGCAGGAGGCCATCGGCCGGGATGACCGCCGCCAGGTTCGACAAGCGGCGCAAAATGTTGCCCCGCGTCGGCTGTCGCTCGGCCGGCTGGTCGGCAGCCATAAGGGTCACCTGCTCGCTTGGAAAGCCCCCGTATTGGATCAGCGCGCGGGCGAGCGCCCGGGCATCATTGCTAGCCCCGCCGAGCGTTGTGATCTGTGTGTCTGCGTATTGATCCACCCCGATGACCAAAGCGTAGCGTTTACTCTGCGCGGGCAGAGCTTTGATCGATTCGGTTGAGCCAAGCCTCACCCCACGGTCAGGCTTCTGACCCATGAGCTGTGCCGGCATGAAACCAATAAGAGCGAGCAATAGTGCAGCTGAAATCCGCTGTAACTTCGTCATGATCCGGATTCTTTTGTTCATAACGTTACCTCCTATTCTTCAACGGCCAGGCACGGAAAATAGGTTTACCGGAACGCGTCGTTTTCCGATTTGTTCAATAAGACATTGGTTACCGTGTCGGGATGCCGGACATAATGTCAGATCAAATTTTCCGGATCAAACTATAGATGTCGCTTAATGTCGCTTCAGACGTTGTAGGCATGGTATGAAATACCTTCCTCATACTCATAGGTCGCAAGACGGCGCGATCGACGATTGACCCCAGAATCAACCAGTTAATATATTAGTTATCAGCTTATGGAGACGACGTTCTCTTTGGCCTTTCGTCCTCGGCGTTCTCGCGCCGGTCTATTACGATTTCAGCGGGGCGGAGCATGATAGCGCGGTAGAGAATGATTGGTTAACCTTAATGAGCAACGAACAGTTGCCACTCAATGCAGAACCGCGAGCGGCAGAGACCGGTCGCTACCACTTAAGCCGGAAATTGCTAAAGGCTTTTGGTTCAAGGTTGGTTGACTCTGGCATCCGGTCGATCCGCCAGATATTTGCATTGGCTTGCGCGGCCTGTCTTCTTTCTGTTTTCGGTTTTCAAAACGCACATGCACAGATAAACGTCGACAGCACCAGCAGCGCAATGGCGAACACGAATAACCTGACGTGGTCTCATACCATCGGCTCTGGATCCAACCGCATCCTGATCATCAGCGTGTCGAATCGTGACGGAAACAAGACAGTAACTAGTGTCACCTACGGCGGAACGGCTCTTACCCAGATCGGTTTTCAGAACGGACCCGGGAATCAGAATCGCACATCCCTGTGGAAGCTGCTCGCGCCTCCGACAGGTACGGCTAGTATTGTTGTCACGCTATCGGGAAGCGTAAACGTAGTGGGCGGGGCGGTCTCATTTGATAACGTGGACCAGACTACGCCGCATGGAACGTTCGTGTCGGCAAATGGGACAAGCACGACCGCATCCGTAAACGTGACAAGCGCGGCAGGTGAGGTTGTCATCGATACCGCCACTGCCAATGGAGACGCGGTTTCACTTACCGCCGGCGCAGGGCAGACAGCGCAGTGGAATACAGGAACCGGAACGGCGGGCGGTAACGTTCGGGGAGGCGGGAGCACCGAGGGTGGCGCGCCAGCTGTGACCATGTCATGGACCTTAGGTGCGTCCAAACCTTGGTCCATCGGCGCTGTATCACTCAAGCCAGTGCTCGTGCCCGATATCACGCTCACCAAATCTGTTAACCCGGCAGGCGTGCAGCCGCCAGGCACCGATCTCACCTACGCGGTTGATTTCAGCAATGGGGGCGGCGTGGCTGGCTCCAGCTTCCTTATAACAGATCCGATTCCCGCAAATACCGATTTCAAAGTCGGCTCCGTCACAAGTAGTCTCGGCAAGGACTAACTGTTACGGTCACTTACTCAAATGACGGAGGCACAACCTGGACCTACACACCGGTGAGTGGCGCGGGCGGCGCACCCGCGGGATACGACCGCATAGTCACAGATATCCACTGGAGCTTTAGCGGAAGTTTAGGTCAAACTCCACCTAACAATGCCGGCAGCGTCGGCTTCACTGTGCGCATACGATAAAAAAGACTTGAAGTGGCATCTATTTGATATAGGCAAATTATATCTGCGCCTCGTCCATACGCAGTGGACCGTGAGTGTTAATAACGGATGCTCAATCTCTGTGTGCCGAATTTGACGGGATATGTCAGTTTCGGAGTATGCAGCTGGTATCGATCAGTGTGAATTCAGAAGAGCAAGCCAGGTCGGGAGGCCGCCTTTCAGTACGCCCCCAGTCCAGAATGCTCAGGAGTGGAAACACTCTGCGCCACAAAGTCTTTCAAATGACGTCTCAGTGATTGACACCAGCGCGAACAGGGTCATCACCACGATCCAAGCTGGCGCTGGACCGTGGAGAACTGCAATTTAGCTTCAAGTTGAAAAATCGCCTGCGCCCAAACCTTTACATCAAAAAGGGTTTAGACTTGGGTACCATTAAGACTTGTCCAGTAAAACTGCCAATGGCTTCCGGCTCATCATCGTAAACGTCGAAGATCGTCAGTAGTTTTGTGATGGTCATCAATTCGCGCAGGCTTTCAGTCAGACGGATCAGCTTGATCTGTCCGCCTTTGTTCGTAACGGTAACATGGCTTGAAATAAGCTCGCCTAGGCCGGTCGAATCAATGTGTGTGACACCGGCGAGATTCAAAAGAATTTCAGTCTTTTCTTCCTCAACGAGCCGGCGGATGGATTTGTGCAACGCTACTGTGCCACCGCCTATTCTTACTCGACCCTTCAGGTCAAGAACGGTCACTCTTCCGACCTTGCGCTCGTTAATATAGAGATTAATCACTCGTCTTTCTCCTTTGCTTGCGGAAACTTGGTTAGTATGCGTCAAGTGCGCAATATATCTCGTGGTACAATAGGAAGGCGTATATGATACATACCGGATACGAGAGGTGCGCTTACAATGATGGAGATTCGTCTGGATGAATTACTGGCACAGCACCGGCGGACCTTTTATTGGCTGGCCAAAGAGACGGGCATTAGCCACACAACTCTCTGGCGCTTGAAGAAAGGTAAGGCGCGGGGGATTAATTTCGATACTTTGGAGAAACTCTGCGGCGCGTTGAACTGCCAACCCGGCGACGTGCTCTCACTTAAAAATGAGAAGAAGCTTAGTAAAAGGCGTAGGCCCAAAAGATCGATGAGATAGTCAGCCATTGAAGACCCATCCTAAGAATAACCATCCTATGAAGAAGTGATATGCATCTCGTCGTCCTGATCATAGCGCAAAAACACTGAAAACACAGCGAAGCCTACAATACAAGCAATCAGGGTCATCGCAATTGCCCACCACAAGTGATGAGTTCCGCCCTGCAAGTCCACAATCCCCTTGGAGTTCTTAAAGGTGGCGAATAAATAGAACTGCCATAGCGCGATGGCAGCAACCAGAATTACGCCAATAATCGACGCTAGAACATTGGTTAGACTTTTCCTGACATGGCTCATCGTTTACCTCCGCGATCTCTTTTCACAATGTTGGATCGAACATTCCCGGTTTTACTCGCTTCTGCCGCTGCTTTCCAATTGCGTGCGGTCCTCGTTCTCGCAATGTGCAGGCTGCTCAGCTGCGCTTTTTGGGAGTAGCACTCGGCAGCGTTGAACTGACAAACTCAAACGTCTCCACTATTGGGAGTGACCACGGCCACATTCGACAAGATCTTCAACTCGATCTTGAGCTTCAATAGAAATACGTCGTCCGAACATAATTAACCCCTCCAGTTAGGTTGAGCTGTTGACTTCAGGTTATCTGGATGATTCCAGAGAGGGCTGAGAATGGAGTAAGCTGGCCTCGGTTCTAAAACGACCTTACACTTAGGTGCGAGTATGTGTCAAGTATAAAATATATTTTGTGGGCAGTCATTCTCCTATATGGTCAATACTGTTATGCAAGACGTGTAATTGTGGGGCACCAACGAGCTGGGCAGAGAGCATCAGGAAGAATGTAGAGAACAAGCTATATTCTACAGATACGATATATTGTATGTCTAAATCATGTTGCGGGCTTGACATAGTTCAAACATGAAGTATTATGACTTTCGAATTGAGTCTAGCTTGCTCTCTTTTTCAGCTCCGCTGGGATCATCCAGTTTATCTGAATCCCAACAGCTCAATTAATCAAGGAGCCAAAGATGTTTGCACGACATGTCACCATAAAACTCAAGGCAAATTCAGCCTCAGAGTTCACACGCATTATTGAGAACGAAATTCTGCCAGTGCTCAGCAAGCAGAAGGGATTCCGCGATGAGATTACCTTCGTCGCTCCCGAACGCTCGGAAGCCATAGCCAACAGTCTCTGGGACACGAAGGAAGACGCAGAAGCTTATAGCCGCACTGCCTATCCCGAGGTGTTAAAGGCCCTGACGAAAGTGGTCGAGGTTTCACCAAAGGTTGAAACCTTTGAAGTTGCCAATTCAACCTTCCATACGCTTGCCGCCAAGGCTGCTACGCAAGTACGCTAAGCACCATAGATTTCGGATCTAGAGAGGGCGGCACTAACCGCCCTCTCGCCGCTTGAACCCGTTACTAAATAACTAGCCGTGCGTCGAACCTCCGAGACTACGTCTAAAATTCTACTTATAGAAATGAGAGATCATGCAAGAGCTAAGAGAGCGTGGCATCTACCATCTACCTGATGGGAATGAATTCGTCATACACGCAGTCTCGCGGGCACAGTATGCTCTTTATACTCCAGGAAACTGGGAGTTTTCTGGCGCAACTGCCTACGAGACTGATCCAACGGGCCAGATTCGCTCGAAAGATTTACTCACCAACTGGTACATTCGCGATTTAACAGATACCGGCCGGACTGCTCGGTCTCGTTCCAGGAGTGGTGCCGCGCAATCGCCCTTTATAGGTTGAATGGGCTGAGCTGTTGCGCTGATAGAAAACTTAGCTTTAGCTTCTGCGGTAAGCCAATTATGAGCGAGCTTTGGTTGAACGGCGAGAACCGGTATGGGTAACATTGGGGTTAGAACAGAATCTGTCCATACTGGGAGCAAACTCGCGGCAAGTCATACTTTTCGGAATCTTGAGGTCAAGGCTGCATTGACCATTCTGCCGATAAAGCAGACATAATTCACACACAATCATCGCGTCCTGATTTCAAAGTGATTCTCACCGGTATGGTTGTCTTCGTTCTGGTAGCGCTCTACAAGTTTGTTAAGATACGGCGCTGCGTCGAAGGCGGGACTTGCATTTAGCTCGAGCACACACTCAACTACTAACCGATAAGTCGCAATTGTCTGCCCGAAAGTGTGGTTGTCGGCGCCGGCGCTGGCCTTAACGCCCGCTTTGCAAAGTCGCCAGTAGACGGCTCGTACCAGGGCGGCCTCAGCACTCAAGAAGCCGCGTCCCGATAGTACCGCGGTCCGATCAGCCCAGACCCGATTACAAATCTCGCCGAATTGCTCTGAGTTTATGGTTACCATACTTCCCAGCTTGCAGTCCTCTTTTCGCCCTCGTCAGTCCCGCCGCTCTTTTTTCAACTTTTCTTTGAATGCCACTGATGAGACCGCCGCGCGATCGATAGACGAAGGAATCGAGATCCACTGCCTTCCTGGAATCTTAATTGATGAAGCTATATATGTCAAATATGAAATATGTTTTGTATGAATGATACTTCTCGTATACGGCACGGTACCGGGCTTTATCGCTCAGTCTGGTCGCTGGTCAGGGTTTCTCCACCGCTCAAGTGCTTGTTAGTCGTGCTTGGCTTGTGACCATTTTTTAAACATCACCTGATGAGACCGGCGGGCGAATGCGCGTTGAGCGGATGCTGATCTGCCAGTGCGTGCAACAGAACCGTTCATCGGTCTTCTGTCGTCGGCCTGACCCTCTGAGAGCCATGGGTTTGCCAGCGCCCAACGTATCGGATCATACGGTGGCGGTGTCACCGAATCGTTCGAAGCTTTTTTCGTCATGGAATGCATCTTCGCTCCAATGTTTTCCTGCGACTTCACGCACACTTTGCGTACTTGCCTCCCTCATCCTCCCAATTCTCAGTTGCTTTACTGTCACTTTGAGGAAGGGTGGTAAGAGTAGGTACGTGAAACCTATTTCCATTGCATGGGACCATCTCTAGTTTGATTGGACTATGCATTAGCAGGGCAAGTTGTGCGTGCTCTACCAAGTGACCATGGTTCAGGCTGACTAATGGGTCATTCACCAACCAAAAGTCCACGTCACCTGCGCCGCCTACGGGCACGATTTCCTTGAGCAAACGAGCATCGAGGGCTACCGGTTTGAAGAGCAGCATTCCAAAGTTACGCACACGGGCCATCATGGCGTCTTGGCTGCTGTGAAACAGTGGCACACGAAACCGTCCGTGAGCGTCAAGCGCGAACCAGTCGCCGTTGGCGCGTTGCATGGCATAGATATCACTCATCAACATTCCTCCAGGCATTTCAGATGTTTTGCCTTGCCCAATAGAACGTTAGCCTAAGCAATGTGAAGCTGTCTGTGCGCTAGGCCGCATATAGTCTCGAGTTTTCGCCCTCAAAAGAAGGGTTTTTTCTCATATGTGTGTTGTCGCACGGAAGGCCAACATTGGCAGTTGTAATTTAAGTTCAGGCGCCAAAGAGGAGGAGAATAGCCCAAAAGAAACAATGATTAACGGAACGATGATTAACGAGCGAAGCAAGCGTGTTAACTGGAATACCACTGTATACATGGTGCTCTTTCATCTGGGAGCTGTGGCCGCGCTCTTTATCTTTAGTTGGCAGGCGGTGTTAGCTGCGCTTGCGCTCTGGTGGGTAGCCGGAAGCCTGGGGGTCGGAATCGGCTTTCACAGACTCTTGACACATCGCGGCTTCAAGACGCCAAAGTTGGTGGAGTATTTTCTGACCCTCTGCGGCACGCTCGCCCTCGAAGGCGGTCCCATCTATTGGGTAGTAACGCACCGCATCCATCACGCGCATTCCGATGCGCCTGGTGATCCACATACCCCGCGGGATGGCCGGTGGTGGTCACACATGGGGTGGATTCTAAGGGGCACTGCCCAGCAGTATGACAGCGCGGTTGTGGCGCGCTATGCCCCCGACCTGACGAAGGACAGATTTCATGTGTGGCTTAACCGCCTCTATTGGCTGCCGCTGGTGCTCCTGGGCATAGCGTTGCTCGTGCTCGGCGGTTGGTCATATCTGATGTGGGGCATTTTCTTCCGCGTTACTTTTAATTTGCACGCCACATGGTTGGTTAACTCGGCAACACATATGTGGGGCCGGCGCCGGTTTTTAACACGCGATAATTCAAGGAACAACTGGTGGGTCGCGCTGCTGACCTTTGGCGAAGGCTGGCACAATAACCATCATGCGCACCCAACTTCGGCGCGCCATGGACTTGCCTGGTATGAGATCGATATCAACTGGTGGGGCATCCGCGTCATGCAATTGGTGGGATTGGCAAAGGCGATCAAACTGGTCAGTGTGACTCGGCAACCTGACGCTTAATGGTGAAAGACCTTTGATTCAAGTGCACAACCGAAACAAACAAGAGAGCCTTTGATGAATAGAGAAGCTGACACAAGCCTGGTCGTCCTCGTAGTAGAGGATGTCGCAGAGACCCGCGACGGTATTGAAAAGCTGCTCAAGGCAGACGGTTACCGCGTGTCAGTAGCCAGAGATGAACGAGACGCAATAGAGAGCGCTCAGCGGCAGCGTCCCGACCTGATTCTGGTGAGTCTGGGCGGCTTACCACGCGAAGTTATTGTGACCGCACGTCGTATCCGCGAACGTGCGGAGGTAGGAGAGAATGTGCCGGTTGTGGTCTTTGGCATTGACGAGATCGGTGAGGGTGATGAAGTCGCGATCGGCCAAAATGTACATGTCACCCGTCCTGACAACTTCAATCAATTAAGAAGCCTTATGACTCGCCTGCTGCGCAAGATTCCAAAGGCCGCTTGAGGGCAAAGAACGCAATCAGTCAAAAGAAGAGAAATTTATGAGCACCAATAACAATATACAGAAGCCTTTCATCTTCAGATTCATAGATGCACCATCAGGTGTTCTCTTAGAGTTGACGAATGTTACCGAGACGACGCTAAGGTCGATCGAGATTCTGACTGTCTTTCTCAAAGATGAAGCAACTCCGGGCGGAGGTCCTTCACAGGCTCATATTAGATTCGACGCCTTAAAGTCTATGCAACCAAAAGAGAAGGCCGTTCTGTCTCACAGAACTTGGGTTAATGGCCGGCCGGCTGATGCTGACTGCGACCAGCTGGGACGACTTAAAGTCATAGCAGGTGAAGTCAGCCCCTATGTGCTGGATATTTCCTGGGAGGATGCAGAAGGCAAGACGCGTTTTCAAAGGATACCAGTCGGCCACTAATCAGGTGTTCATTCGGCAGCTCCGGTCGCGATCTAATGACAATCCAACAAGCCGTTGAAACTGCCAGCCTGCTTCGACAGGAAGAACACATCGCACAAAACGCGGCCCAGGCGTCTAAGGGAGACTCAAGCTTGATGGTTGCGCATGAGAAAAGCATCCGGCATTATTTTGTGGCGGTGTTAGGATTTTAACAGTCTTAGTTTCCTGCCGAAATGAGTGCTGAAGGCCAGAAGGCGGTAGCATCCATTTGGAGACTGGGTGGCTTGTCGTGGCGAGAGTTAGGCAAGCGCGTCTGGCTGGAGATTCATGGAAGTGACCTCTTCACCCGCGCGGCTGGTCTCTCTTACTATTTCCTGCTCGCACTGTTTCCGCTGCTTCTCTTCCTGATGGCGATAGTCGGATATTCCGCCGACGCGGGGACTGAACTGCGCGAGAATCTCCTCAGCTACCTCGGACGCGTAGTGCCACGCTCAGCTTCGGAACTTATTCACGCGACCATCGACGAGATCAACAAAGGAGCCGGCGGGGGCAAGCTCTCCTTTGGATTATTGGCAGCTCTGTTGTTTGCTTCCTCCGGCATGGGAGCCATCAGCGAGACCCTGAACTCAGCATACGGCGTCAAGGAATCACGCCCGTGGTGGAAAGTCCGCCTGACAGCGGTCGCTCTCACCATCGCGCTCGCAGTGCTTATCCTCTCCGCGCTTATCCTTGTGCTCTATGGCGGTGAGATCGGTGAGGGACTGGCTGATCGTTTCGGTTTGAGTGAGGCGTTCATTTTCGCATGGTATCTGCTCCAGTGGCCTATTGTGCTCGCTTTCGTGCTTTTTGCGCTCGCCCTGATCTACTATTTCGCGCCTAACCTGAAGGGCCACAAGTGGTACTGGATCACACCCGGTTCGGTTACGGCTGTCACCATGTGGCTGCTCGTATCTTTCTGTCTTCGAGTATACCTATGCTACTTCGACAGATACAGCCTAAGCTACGGTTCGCTCGGGGCGGTCATTATCCTAATGCTGTGGTTCTACCTGACGGGCGCGGCAATTCTCGTCGGCGGCAAAGTTAATGCCGAGATAGAGCATGCGTCGGCAAAAGGGTCGGTGGCGGTCTGATTCACATCTTGCTGGATTTCTCAGGCAACCAAAAGGGACCAGCGCCGCGGTACCAGGAGGTTCACTCCAGGCACGATCCACGGTTCAACAGATGCGCAAAATGGTTGCGCGCCTCTTGGACATAAACGCGATAGTCGCGCAACTTCCCAAAGGCTAAACGAGACACCTCTTCAGCCGTTGGTTGTTGGAACAACCCTTTCGGGTCTTCGAGACAGCCGTCCGCCTTCCTTACAACGGTCGGCTTCACCTCCTCCGCCACTTCGGCACGGGATGAGTTATTAGCTTCCACTCCTCAATCTCCGCTAACTCACCTATGGTACGGTTCGCGTAAGCCGCGCGTAGCCTGATCGTACGTATCAAAAACGTTAGGGCGATTAAGGACGTTTTGGTAGCGGGCTACAGCCTCGTTCCTCTTGCCCATAAGGTCTAACGACTGAGCAGCACGCAGTTGGGCCATGGTGACAAGTCCGTGTTCGGCATTGGCCGCGCCAGTAACGGCCAGGAACTCCTTCGCTGCGAGTTCAGGATAACCACTGACGAGTAACGACTCGCCATAACGAAAATGGACCAGATCATAGGAGCGCGCAGCCTCCCGATCATCAAGCAATGTCTGGAAGAGGCCGAAGGCCTCACGTTCCAGTTGCGTGGCTGCCGGAATGTTGTTGTTTTTCCGCTCGACGGCTGATCGCGAGACGAGCGCATCCGCTGTCTCCAACTTAAAAAGATCGCTGCGCGGATATTGAGCGGCGAGTTCACGCGAAAGAGCGAGTGCGTCATTGAATCGTTTCTCACGCTTGTAGAGAGTGATAAGCACGACCTGGGCATCATGACGTGCCCAGTGTCCCTCTTTCGCCACGCGCTCGAGCGTCGCAATGCCGCGCTTCTTCGAGCCGCGTATGCCCGCGAAGGTCGCGAGCAGTTTAACCGGAAAAGGCAGGCTTCCAGCAACGTAATCATAGAGTCCGATGCTCAGTTCCGCGTCGTGATAGTTGGGATCGAGTTTGATAACCTGGCGATGATGGTCCGCACTGCTCGCACCATCCCGCAGTGCGGCACCAAAACTACGTTGTATCGTCGCTTCAAACGCCGCTTTCAACCCCTCCGTAGCACCGAGAAAATAGAGCATGTCCACATCCCGCGAATTAAGTTTCAGTCGCGCTTTGGCGAGCATGATCGCCTGCCGCGTCAGATCGCGGAACTGCTTGACCAGGTCTGGATCCACTTTATCTTCATTTTTCGCGTAAAAGGATTTATTGTTGTAAAGCGCAGCTTGCAGTCGTCGCGACTCGTTCAACTTCTGCACCCAGAGAGTTGAAGCGAGCAGAAACGGGCCGGCCGGATGTTCTGGAAACAGGCGCTTTATCTCAGTGAATTTTTGACGCGCAGTCTCAAAATCGGAATTGAACAGCGCGGTGGAACCTGCCAGACGCAAGCTATCCAACTGCGTTTGATCGGTTTCGCCTGTGCGAGCCTTCTCCAACACCTGGCCGAACGCAACGCTCGTTACGATCAGCCCAACCAGCAAAGTCAGAATTTGGCGGTGTCCTCTCATGCGAAGCCGTTCTAGTTGCCGTTGAGGCCGTCGTAATAACCGTTCTCATATCCCTCACGGTAGTAACGTTTGTACAGTTCCCGGTCGCCGAGACGTGAGCTGTAGTCTTTTGTGGCGTTCCGGTAGGCGCTGTTGTTGCGGTAGTCCGTGCGTCTGCCCTTCTCGCGGTCTTTGCGGCCTTCCTTGATGCCTTCATTATAGCCAGCATTCAGAGCGGTCTGCCGCAGCGCGAAAGAGCCGCCGTAGTTGTCGTAACGATCCCGGTTGCGGCCGCGACGATTTCGATCACCGTTGTCGTTGCGGTCTTCGTATCTGTGGCGAGCATCACGATCATTACGACGTTGACCATAACTTTCAGAGTTGTATCCGTTCTCGTAAGCCTCACGGAAGTAACGCCGGTACAGTTCGCGGTCGCCGAGACGTGAGTTATAGTCTTTCGTGCCTTTTCTATAGGTGCTCTGGTAGTGGTAGTCCGTGCGTCTGCCCTTCTCGCGATCTTTGCGGCCTTGCTTGATCCCTTCGTTGTAGCCGGCCTTCTGAGCCGTCTGCCGCAACTGGGAAGAGCCGTCGTAGTTACCGTAACGATCCCAGTTGCGATTCTGATCACCGTTGTCGTTGCGGTCCCGGTCTTGAGCATAACGACCATCTGGATTCTGTGCTTGAGCTGCCGTGCTCAAGGCGATCCCTATTCCAAACAGCAGCGAAAACACCAGGATGGCGTCCCCGATTCTGCTTCGTGACTGATTTGATCTCACAAGAAACTCCTTGTTGTATGATGCCATTAGAGACTACTAGGTCGTGTTTGTATGTGCCCTAACACACATATAAACTCCGGCAATTTTAGAGGTGAGAGGCTGGAAGAGACGGTCAGCTTGGCATAGCGCTGACTACGTGACTAGGCGGCGGCGCACTCCGAAGAAACGAACTGCGTGATACTTCCGACCAGGCTATCAACGTCGGGCTTAATCACGTAAGCATTAGCTCCTGCCTGAATGCCTTTCTTCCTATCGGCGTCGTAGGCTGCGCCGGAAAAGAAAAGAATTGGTGTGTGTTGGTCGAAGTTGCGCATCCGGCGACACAATTCAAAGCCATCGACATCAGGCAACCATGCCTCAAGCAAATATAGATCGAAGCGTTCTTCTTGCATCAGCGATAAGGCTTGAGCTGCAGTTCCGACTGCCTTGGCTTCAATTCGCGAGATCTTAAGAAGAGTGCTTAGCATTTCTCGAGAGTCTTCATCGTGGTCTACGCAGAGAACTCGGGGGCGGGGTGTCGGTTTCAAAGTTACCTCCTGATCGCTCCTTGTTCCGGATAGGGTTTTGCTTTCCCGGAATCAGCCATCCCCGCGGGGTCCCTGTGAAACTGTCTAATGGTTTCGGATCCTTGGTCCATGTCCAGGGCTGCGGGGCAAAACTCATGGATTTGAAGATGCCGAAAAGCTGCATTATTGCGTATCGGAGGCCGCTCTCCAATCGCCTCAGGTGACTGTCCGAGCTTTATTGCGATCTCAGGGTGAGTCATTCCAGAAAAGAAGGTTAGTTCAATCATCCGTAGCTGCAAGGAAGGGATTGCATCCAGCGCTGCGCGAATGAATTCGACGCTGTTGTGAGATATTTATGAATGAGTCAGCAAGAGTCGTGGTTTGAGGTTTGCCACCGATCTTGCGCGAGATTTCGAATTGGTTTGTTAGACTGCCAGAAAGGCGCTCGATCGCGCGCCGGTGGGCAATAAGAATAAGCCAAGTCAATGGCCTCTCATTCTGTTTGTCAAACCGACTGGCTTGCTGCCTTATCTCTTTATAGAGACCAGACAACACGTCTTCCGCCGTCTGAGTGTTGCCCAGGATACACAGCAGCAGTCCGAAGAGCAGTCCATTCGTCGCATCATGGAACAGACTGAAAGCAGACTCATCGCCTTTGGCTATCCGTTGGATGAGTGAAGCATCCTGCTGACCTCTCCCTTGCTGAGCCGGTTTCACAATAAGCAATGCTCTTCGAGATAATGACAACTGCGCCTCCTTAAGGTCCGAAGACTCAATTCCTTATGATCTGCGATCCTGTAAAATCAAGAACGGCAAGGAAAGCTATCGCCGCTATGCGGACAGATGCTTAAGTCGCTAGGCTAAGCCAAGTGCAAAAGCCTCGTATGTGCGTTACCACACATATGTTGAAGAATATCTTATTCCGTTTCGCGCTTTGGAGAGCTCCAGCGGCTTTATTGGCTACCTCAGGCCGGAGAGGTCTAGCAATGAGACTTGCAGGGAAACGAAATTCGTCCATCCGATTACGAGTTATCAATAGCCAGCCAGCGGTCGAGGCGCCACCCGGCGGTCGAGGTCAGGTGGCGCACTATTGCTGGGGTAAACCGGGAGCACTTGCTCTTGCTTAGCGCCTAAATCGTGCGTCTACCAGACACCAGATTGATGGCTAGCACAATCACGGCTACTACGAGCAAGATATGAATCAGCCCACCACCAATCTGACCGATGAATCCGAGTAGCCACAAGATCAGCAGTATTACAAGTATGGTCCACAACATTTTGTCGATTCCTCTCTCTAGTTCCCCACTCGTTTCTTCAGCTCGCATGAGAAATGCGCAAGCTCTGTCTAATTAAATTTCAATTTGCGCGCGCTGCTCCGGCAGTGCTTTGAACAGACTGTCGAAGGCTGGGAGCGATTCGCCGCTACGGTGCTGTCGAAATTCAGTGACCCACGACAGGACGGCTTTTGACCATTTGTTCGGCCCGGGGGCAAATTCGCGCCCGGCTGGAATCTCCGGAGCTTGGCGTTGCTCTTTCTTGATGCGTCTGATTAAAGGTTTCGTATTCATGGTCTTCTACTCCCTATGGATGTTTGCGGACGAAGGGCACTCGGGGATGTCCTTAGACGGCTGCTCACTTCAGCAACTACCGGCCAGGCGCGCTCGCCCGAATCGTTACTTCTGTACCGCTGGGAAGTTCCATATCATCCTTCCCCTGAACGTAAACCGAGCCGGCTCCACCTGCCGCGCCCACGACTGCTCCGATCACCGCGCCTTTTACACCGCCGGCAATCGCGCCGATGATTGCGCCGACAGCCGTGCCTATGGCCCCACGCTCGACGGTTTTCTTTGTTTGACTGTCCCCTTCTGCCATGCCACCTTCATTGTCAACTTGCACGATGTCGCCATTCACCGTTCGCACGCTCCCGATAATTCCCGCGAACCTGTAGGTCTGACCGTTACGCAGCCGGATCGTCTCGAAGTTGAGCGATATCGCGGACCGGCCGGAAATGCGTCCACCTCGATCGACGCTCGCAACCGTGCCTTCGATAACGGCGCCTTCGTACTCGGCCGGCTGGCGCACTGTCATCGCGAACCGGTCACCCGGCTTCGCCTGCTTGGTGGTCAGATCAGTGTTGAGAACTGCTACAACACTCTCGCCATTTCGCACAATGAAATCGCCGCTCGCGGAACCTGTGGTCGGATACGCTTCCGAACCGTTAAGGACATTCCACTGCGCCGCATCGGCGGTCCGGTCATAAAGACAATCGACAACCACTGGTTGAGTTAGTCGGTCGGAATAGATCTGGCGTCTCACTCGCAGACTGCGCTCGTTTTCGACGAGCTCGAACGTAACGTTGAAATCATTTTCTCTATAGCCGTTCGAGTTGACGACTAACTGGTCTCCGCGCAACGTCGCGGTTACCCGGACCGATCTGCCGTCGGCCAGTTGTTCTTGACGCTCGCGACCGTCTGCTTCAAAGGTTGATTGCGGTGCGAGCGACGAAGCGATAGTCACTGTTGCACCACGGCGCTCAATTGCCAGCATCTCAGGAGAATCAAGTCGCGCCAGAATTTGGTCGAAGACAACCTGCCGTTCGTAGTCAGGTACATTCTGAGTCGCCCGATCTGCTTTGTCACGGGGGTTGTCGCTGCGAGATGAATCCAATCTAAACGTTCCGGTCAAACGATTATTTGCGTTATATCCCGTTTGCGGATAGGGGTTATTCTGCCAATCCGAAGAGAAGTTAAAGGCGCTGGCCAGCGTGTTTAGATCCCCGCGCAAGGTCGACCAATCGCTCTGCGCGCGGTCTGTAACCTGGTTGTTGCGCATGAATCTTTCCAGCGGCGTCGCCTGGCCGATTAGGCCTTCGACGTCGCCGGCAACCAACTGCTTGATGTCGAAATGATTGCGCAATTGATCTGTAGCCTTTTTGAAGCTTCTTACAGCATCATTCATGCTGCCTTCGCTTCTCGTCTGATCGTAGGGACTGCGGTCAAAAGCATCCGTAAGACTTGAACGGAACGTGTCGCCGCCAGTTTCAATCCGCCGAATTAGCTGATCGAGTTCTCTATCGGACAGCCGATACGACTGGCTTGTACTCACCGGCGGAAGAGTTTGCTGGTTCCACCGCCAGCTAATGCCATAGGCATTCGCCAACGCATTCAGGTCAGTTCCAACCGCTGCCCAATCGTTCTGCACCTGCGAGCTCAAGCGATTGCGATTCATGAAATCGTTGATGCGCGACGCCCTCTGCAGGACGTTCTGAACATCGTCAGCGGTCGAGCGACGACGATTGAATCGATCCCGCAACTGGTTGGTAGCGTTTTCAAAATCGCGCTCAACCGACTTGATGTGGTTTTGGTCGCTGGTTTCGTCGCTGCGGAGCTGATCAAGGGAAGTACTTAGACTATTGCGGAACCGATCTGAACTCTGTTCGAGCTGGCGAAGTATGTTGCTGACCTGGCGGGTATTGACGCGGGAAGATTGCCGCTGCGCTTTTGCGCTGAGGCCAATGCTAGAGAGCGTGACTAGTAGAAACATAGAAAAGATACGTTTTGAATTACTCATTTTCGTCCTTCTGCTCATTTGAGCTATCCCGAGTCAAACGTGATTTGTCCAGATTAAAGAACAACTTAAGTTATGAGTACCACTGAAGGCAGGGACTGTCGGTGCGCTAACACACATACCCGCAGGCAGTGAAGCAGGTACATGTCTTTCATGAAACCAGACTTAGGTTAAAGTGTCTGTATGTGCGTTGACGCACGTAATGAGAATGCTATAATGAATCAGTCCTGAGTGGTCGTTGTCCTGGAACATTGCGCTCCTCCCCATTGAAACAGAGCAACGGGTTTCTCATTACGCCGTCTGTGGCGAATTGCGGTGCACCGGCTAAGGGAAACAAGTCATGCCTGTACTTGCTAACCCCGATGAAGCGCTTGAAAATCATCTGCTTGCGGGTCTCTCCGCTGAGGAATTTGCACGCCTCCGGCCTAAACTTAGGTCCCTATCACTTCGCCTCGGTGAAGTCATCTATGAATCTGGCGAACAGATGGACTACGTCTATTTCCCGACGACCGCGATCATCTCTTTGCTCTACATAATGGAAAACGGCACCACTGCTGAAATCGGGGTGGTGGGCAACGATGGGCTGGTGGGCATTGCCCTATTCATGGGCGGTGATACCACTCCCAGCCGCGCGATCGTGCAGAGCGCAGGTCGCGTCGCCAGGCTGAAGGCAAAGGTGCTGCAAGCTGAGTTCACCCGCGGTGGCCGATTTCACGACCTCTTGCTGCGCTATACGCAAGCGCTGATTACCCAGATTTCACAGACCGCCGTCTGCAACCGCCTGCATTCGGTGGATCAGCAACTCTGCCGCTGGCTCCTGTTGAGCCACGACCGTTTGCCGTCAAACAGACTGATCATGACGCATGAGCTAATTGCCAACATGTTAGGCGTACGTCGCGAGGGCATTACTCACGCTGCCAAGCAGCTCCAAGATGCCGGGTTGATTAGCTACGTTCGCGGCGACATGACGATCCTCGATCGTCAAGGCCTGGAAGCAAAGGTCTGCGAGTGTTACCAAGTGGTCAAAGACGAGTACGGCCGCCTGCTCGGATAGGAAATCCTATTCATCCCCTTCTCCGCTGCCTTCGGCTTTGTGTGTTAGCGCACAGACCACCATTCTTTTAAGTCGTATACCCTCCGCAGCCGTTCTTACTAAATCACCTCTCGACACTGTGGATCAGGCCAATAACCTGGATCTCTATAGCCTGCTCGTGGCGGTGGTCGGCGCCGTGGTGTTCTTGACAGTCTATCACGCGATCTTTCGACTCAGACGTTTTGCGGTGTGAGGTACAAGGCGAGTGCAGCAGTATGTGTGCTGGCGCACATTCAAGAAGGAAAATGTAATGTAACCTTTAACCTGTTCTATCCCCCGCAGCGAACTCAGTAGTCCATGTCAGGAGGAGAAGTATGGAACCAAATGAAAAAACAGAGCAAAGGCGTGTTGTAGTCCATGGCCCCGGCCAACGAAGCGAGGTAGTCACCGAAAGAACACAAACAGCGCCGCGAGAATCTGGGCTCTCGACGGGCACGATTGCCATCATCGCTATCCTGGCGGTAATGGCTGTCGGCATCATATTCTATTTAGTGAGTAATAGAAACGCGAATGAATCAGCCAATAGAAACGCGAACATAGATGTGGCCAGTCAGGCGAACAGAGAGCAGCCGCCTGTGATCATCCAGCAGCCGGCTCCTGCGCAGCAGGCGCCTGTAATTATTCAACAGCCGGCTCCGGCCCAGCAGGCGCCCGTAATTATTCAGCAACCTGCACAAACGAGCCAGAGAGACAGCGCGAGTGACGACGCAAACATGCAGGAGGTTGCCACAAAGAGGCTGAGCGAGGAGCTGGATATGACTGCAGTTTCTGTAACCATCAGCGAAGCTCGAGCAGTCTTGACAGGGACCGTCAATTCCGAAGCCACAAAGACCCGGGCTGAGCGTTTGGTAAAGGCGGTTCGAGGCATGAAATCAGTCGACAACAAAATTGTCGTGTCAGGCTAAACGGTGCCGGTGATAAGCGTCACAAGGAGACACTCGATGCCACCAACCACAAAAAAACACGCCCCGCCTGCCAACAACCTTCTCGCCGCTCTACCAAGAAGAGAGTATCAGCGTCTGTTCCCTAGCTTGAAAGAGATCCCTTTGCTTTTCGAGGAGGTTCTCTACGAAGCTGGTGATCTCATCCAGAACGTCTATTTTCCCAGTAGTGGCATTGTCTCTTTGCTCGCTGCTGTCGAGAACCGGGCCTCGCTCGAAGTGGGCCTCGTCGGCAACGAAGGCATCGTCGGCATGCCCATATTCCTGGGAGTGAAGACATCACGTAATCGCGCCGTGGTCCAAGGTGCGGGCGTCGCCCTGAGAATGAAAGCACCGGCATTTCGGAAGGAGTGCGCCAATGGTGGTAGGTTACCACGCCTACTGCGACGATACGCGCACTCACGATTGACCCAGATCGCCCAAGCGGCTGCCTGCAACCGGTTCCATCCCATAGACGCACGTCTTGCCCGATGGCTGCTGATGACACGCGACCGGATGGGAGCGAACGAGTTTCAACTCACGCAGGAATTTCTATCCAACATGCTGGGCGCGCGGCGCGAGGGCGTAAACAAGGCTGCCGGCGCGCTGCAGCGACAGCACTTGATAAGTTACAGTCGTGGCACTCTCATGATTCTAAATCAAGCAGGCCTGGAGGCAGTCGCTTGCCCATGCTACGGAATTATCAAAGAGGAATACGATAGCATTCTCCCAAAATAGGAGCGCGGCATAACACTCACGCGCACACAACAATAGCACCGCTCGAAACCCTGCTGTGATAGGAAAGTTGCTCTAACTTGATGTTCAGTAGTCATCACAGAGCGACTAGGTGCGCCATCGCACTTATGTGATATAGTGCTGCGCACCGACAGCCCGCTTGACATCTGGATCGGGTTTTTTCCGATTGCCTCCTCTTGCCATCTGTTGCTGTTTTGCTGGACGAAAGCACCAACAGTTATTTTCAGTTGCCAGCACCAAACTCGGGAGATCGGAAGATGCGTATTTTACTCTATAACCCTGATAACGGTGTGACCCGCAACTTCATGCCGCATCTCTGGATGTTTCTCCTTAAAGCGCTAACTCCTCCGGGTCATGAAGTGTTGTTGATTGACGGGAACGCTAAGCCCATGAACGAGCAGGAGTTGGTGCGCTTTATGCGCGAGCAGCAGATCGGGCTCGTGGGCATTGGCGCCATGACCAGAATGATAGCCAAAGCCTACCGCGTCGCCGACGCCGCCCGCGAAGCGGGCGTGCTCGTCATAATGGGCGGCCCTCACGTGACGGAATTACCCGAAGAGGCACTAGGTCGTGACGGTGGGCCGCGACATGCGGACGCTGTCGCGCTCGGCGAAGCTGACGAGATCTGGCCCCGGATCGTTGAGGATGCCACACGTGGTCAGCTCAAGGACACTTATGAACCGGTCGACGAGACGGGCAAAGAGCGGAAGCCGAGTCTGCAACCTTATCCGGTGATTCCCTGGGACAAGATTGACCTTGACCAGTTCAATCTAATTCCCAAAGTATTTCGCTCATTAACGCAGCGACATGGTTCAGGCTGGCGGTACTTTAATTTGATTCCGGTGGAATCCGGGCGCGGCTGCCCCTATGGCTGCGAGTTCTGCACTGTCACCGGATTCTTTGGCGATTCCATCCGGTTTCGTACAAACGAAAGTGTGGTGAATGAACTCTTGCTGCTCAAGCGGCGCGCGCGTAAAGAGCGGGGCCAGGTTTCAATCTTCTTTATCGATGATAACTTTGCTATCAACATCAAGCGTACGAAGTCGTTGCTCCGAGACATTATTGCCGCTGGCGCCCAGCTACCGTGGACCGCGCAAATCAGCGCTAATCTGCTGCGTGATGAAGAACTCGTGGACCTGATTGCTTCTTCTGGTGGCAAGTGGATTTTCATCGGCATGGAGTCAATCGATCCCGCCAATCTTGCCGATGTGAACAAAAGCTTCAACAAGCCGGGAGAATATGCGGCGGTTCTCAATCGACTCGCGAGGCGCAACGTCTATGCGATCACGTCTTTTATCATCGGCCTGGACAACGACACGCCGGGCGTTGCGGAGCGCACGATCCAACAGATCGAGCAGTGGCCACCGGTAATGCCGGTGTTCGGCCCTCTCACACCGTTACCTGGAACACCGCTTTACGCAAGATTGGGAGCAGAGGGGCGGCTTACACGACCTAAGCATTGGTTGAATTTTGATCTTTACAAAATGGCCCACACGCCTTTGAAGATGACGATTCCAGAGGCCCAGATCGAACTCGACAAAGCCTGGAGAACTTCGTATAGCCCTGAGCGGAATGAGAACGTAATTAACTTGCTTAGCGGCCGGGGCCTGGATGCCGGGTTGATGCACTTTGTCATGCGCCTGTTTTTCCGCGGCATCTACATTCCCCAGATGAATAAGGTGGCCTGGGCAAGACTGATCGCTCAGAATCGAAAGCCTCTCCTTAAGCTTCTCAAACAAGGCATAGGTAAGTATCGCGAGTCGCGTTCCCGAGTCGCGGCACTTGCGCAACCGATGTAATTTCTGGAAAAAGGGTTGAGCTAGCCAACAACCGGCAGAATAAGGTCCTCCCTCTAAGGTGCAAGTATTCAAAGGTCGGATGATATTGGGGGACGGGACCAACCCGCGCCTAGAAGTCGATCTCGAGCTTGCCGCGGACGGACGTACCGAGGCTGTTGAAAAACTGGCCGAGCCGCGGGCTTGTAACGTTATTCTGCACGTCACCGGGATTGAAGTGATTAGTGACGTTAAGAATGGCGAACCCGATTCGCGCTCGTCGTCCTTCAATTCTGGGAACGAACTTTGGTATGGCGAAACCCTTCGTAACTTGCACGGCGAGCGACAGAAATGCTGGGAAGCGTCCCGCCCGATTGCTTGGGCCGACAAAATCCAAGCGCTCATTAACGAAGGAAAAAGGGAACCCTGATCGAATCTCGACCAGGGGTGAGACATTGATATCGTAGCGCATCCGCAACTGGCCATAGGCGAGGAACCGGTGCGGAGTGTCAAAGGGCTGTGGCCCGTACTCGTTCGGCCTTACGACGAACGCTGGAAAATCGCCGAGAAAGTTATCAATAGTGTTGAGATCGCCCCTAGCGTTGGACCATACGTAAGAAGCGTTCCACGTTCCCATGCGAGGGTTGTCATAGACTGCGAGCAGTTGCAACTCGCGGTAGCGCGAGCGGCCACGATTGCTGAGCACAAGGGCGCCTTGGCCTGATCCGTCAACGCTGTCGACGATGAAATCGTCGTTCGTTGAGCGGTGAAGATAGCCAATGCGTCCCGTCAGCCTATTCGTTATAGGGAAATCAATTTGCAAGCTCGACCGCACGCTGCGTGGGTTGCGCAAACGGGACCCGACTATGCTGGCGTAGTGACGCGGGCCCTCAGTTATCGAGATGCCGTCTTCGGCAAACGTGGTAACGGTGCGCTCCGGAAGCTTTCTGAAGTAGGCGACGCTAAGCGGAGTGCGATCATAGAAGAGACCAATTCCGCCGCGTATGATCGTGGCGTGGTTTCTGAGCGGCAGGTACAAAAACGAAAGGCGCGGTGCGATGGTGTTCTGCCGGGCCAGCCCGTCACGGTCGAAGCGCAAGCCGGCGTCGACTGTGAGCTTCTTATTGACGACCCACCGGTCCTGCAAGAAAACACTGGTTTCGTTTAGACTTTCCGAAAGCCTCACCGCAGCCCCAAACTCTATGCGCCGGGCTAGGGATTTGTCTTGCCGCCTGATCAGGATCGGGTTTTCACGGTACACACCCGTCACGCGAGAGTAATCGACTTCGGCGCCGAGCTTAAGAGAATGTTGACCGTGAAATTCAAGCCCGTGCGCGTAGTAAATCTCCCGCCACTGAAGCCGTTGAGACCGCCTGCGAATGTCGGCGAAGAAGTTACCGCCGTTTCCTTCCGGCAATAACTCAAGGGGTTGCATCCCCTGCCCGAAGACGTCAAGTTCAAAGGTCTTGTAACTCAACGTGGAAGAGAGAAATGACGCATCCTTGAAGATCGCCTGCTCGGAGATGGAGACGAGCGCGCCTCGCTGTTTCGTATTCGGCGTCGTCGGCTGCGGATTGAACGTATTGAGTCCGGCGAAGCGTACTTTCTGCGGAAAGAAGGCCGCGACAAATTTAGCGCTGTTAGTCTTGTTGATGTTGAAATCGAGCTGCGTGAATGAGCTAAGGGTCTCGGATGTTGAGTTGTCGCCCGGGGCTTCGAGGCTCGGCACGAACGTCTCGCCGCGGATGCGCTCGCACGCCTCCGCGTAGCGGCGCGCAGCCTCGACGCGCACGTCGTCGGGGATCGGCGGGACGGGCCCGTCGCCCGTGTAGCCGCGAGCTGCGAGCCAGCGGCGCACGTACTCCTTGTCGAACGACTCGGGCTCTTCGCCGCGCTCGATGCGCTCGCGGTAGCTCGCGGCGAACCAGAACCGCGACGAGTCCGGCGTGTGGATCTCGTCGATTACGACGATGCGCCCGTCGGGCGTCTTGCCGAGCTCGTACTTGGTGTCGGCCAGGATCAAGCCACGCGCCTCGCACACGCGCACGCCGTGACGGAACAGCGACATCGCGATCTCGCCGGCGGCGTCGAAGTCGCGCGCCGAGATCCGGCCCATCGCGAGGATCTCCTCGCGCGAGGCGCTCACGTCGTGGCCCCCCTTCGCGGCCTTCGTGCTCGGGGTGAGGATGGGGGCCGGGAGCGAGTCGTTCTTCTTGAGACCGTC
>Ga0209341_10000259_pt1 | contig 53965 bp, 61 predicted proteins | sample RifCSP13_2_FD_184020 | JGI IMG/M metagenome (GOLD analysis project Ga0209341, IMG submission 184020) | Soil microbial communities from Rifle, Colorado - Rifle CSP2_sed 13_2 (SPAdes) (version 2) | ecosystem: Environmental > Terrestrial > Deep subsurface > Rock core/Sediment | place: Rifle...
CACGACGGCCGGCAAGCCGTACTCCCGTGCGATCACTGCGCCATGGGTCATCAGGCCCCCCACCTCCGTCACCAGGCCCGTGATCGCGACGAACAGGGGGGTCCAGCTGGGGTCCGTGTAGGCCGTGACCAGGATGTCGCCCGCTTCGAGATCGGCCTCCGCCATGTCCAGGATGACGCGGGCGCGCCCCTCGATGATCCCGGCGGAAACCGGTAAGCCGACCAGCGCGCCAGCCGGCACGTCGTCGCGTCGGTAGGCCCCGGCGATGACTTCGCCATCCGACGTGAGCACCCGAGGCGGCGTGAGCGCTTGATACGCCCTGAACGCGTCCTTGCGCTGGCGGATGAGCTGGTCATCCACTTGGTTCGTGTGGACGACGTCGTGGAGCTCCTGGAACGTGAGGTAGAAGATGTCTTCGGTCTCACGAAGCACGTGGGCTTGCACGAGGCGCTCGGCCTCTTCCAGCAGGGCCTGCTTGTAGACGAAGTAGCGGCTGACGATGGCGTATTTCGGATACTCCCGGTACCCGATGAAGGTCCGGACCCGGTCGATCATCCGCTTGGTTTCTTCGGCTTTCCGCTCCCCTTCCGGCAGGGCCCTCAAGCGCTCCAGGACGTCTTGTTCCTTCTTCTCAGCCTCCTGGCGCCCTTGCTCGAAGCGCCGCTTGCGAGCGCCCGGCTCGAAGTTCTTGATGTTGTCGAGGATGACAGGCACGAGCGTGGTGGGGCGTTCGCTCCAGCGTGGCCTCGTGATGTCGATCTCACCGACGCACCGCATGCCGTACCTGTCGAGGTAGGCCCGGATGGCGTCTCGCGCTTCCTGCCCGCCCGGGAGCTTGGCCAGCTCGTCAAGGAAGCCCTCGTCCTCGACGTCCTGCAGGAAGGCGACCACCTCCGGATGCGGGCGGATCACGTCGGCGACGTCCAGGAGCGCCAGCCCCATCTCCGACGTGACGTTGTTGGGGGCGGACAACGTGAGCGTGTCGGCCGCGTTCTTCTCGCCCAGCCACGCCTGCAGCTGCTCGTTGAGCCACCACGTGGCCTTCATCCCCGCCATGATCACCTGCATGCTCCGCGGATCGCCCAGGACCCGCTTGTGCTCCTGGAAGGCCGCCAAGAGGAAGTCGAACCGCGCCGGCCCGGATTTCGTCCGGATGTCGCGCTGCAAGGTGGCGATGGACGCCTGGCTGCGTTCGATCAGCTCGGTGACGATGGCCGGATCGGCCTCGATCGGGGCGGGCGCACCGCCAGCGGACGGCCCTGCTGGACCCTGGTCCGGGAGCGACGGGATGAAGTCGCCGCGGTCGAGGATGGTCTCCAGCGCGTCCCGGATCAGCGGGTCGCCCTTCCCCAGCATCTCGAGGAGGCCGGCGCGGCTCGCCGGCGACGCCAGGCCCTGGATGACGTCGACGAACAGCCTCCCACCGGCGTCGTACATCGGCCGGAGGGCGGTCAGTTGCCACAGGGAGAGCCCCAGGGGCTTCATTGGGTCGGTCATCATCTGCTGATGACCGACCGAGACGTAGACGTGGTTCTCCCGGTCGCCGACGTCCGGGATGGGGAACAGCGTGGTGATCGGCCGGCTCTGGACGATCTGGAACCCGCCGTCGACTAGGCACCATTCGATGTCCTGGGGGCGGCCGAAGTGCGCTTCGATACGCCGGCCCAGCTGCGCGAGCCGCACAACCTGCGCATCCGTCAGCGCCGGCTGCTCCTGCCGCTCCGGCTCGATCGCCTGTTCCTGAGTCCCGCCTGCCGGCGAGGCATGGATGGCGACCTCCTTGTTTGCGATCGTCTTTGCGACGACTTCGCCGTCCCGCACCTTGTAGGCGTCGGCGTTCACCAGGCCGGAGACCAGGGCCTCGCCGAGGCCGAAGCTGGCCTCCACGGAGGCGACCTTCCGATTCGACGTGACAGGGTCGGCCGTGAACAGGATGCCGGCCGCCTGCGGGAAGACCATCTGCTGCACGACCACGGCCATGTGGACCTTCCGGTGGTCGAAGCCGTTCCGCAGACGGTAGGTCACGGCCCGCTCGGTAAAGAGCGAGGCCCAGCACCGGCTGACGTGCTGGAGGATCGCCGCCGGCCCCACCACGTTCAGGTACGTGTCCTTCTGGCCTGCGAACGAGGCCGTCGGCAAGTCCTCTGCCGTCGCGCTGGAGCGGACGGCATAGGAGGCTTGCTCGCCGAGCCGGGCGAGCGCGCGGGTGATCGCCGCCGCCAGATCGTCTGGGATGGCGATCCCTTCGAGGGTCCGGCGGATCTCCGCGCTGAGCGTGCGGATCGACTCCCGGTCGTCCGGGTTCAGGCGCGCCAGCCGATCGAGCCGTTCGTCGATGGACGGCGCTTCCGCCATGATCCGCCGGAAGGCGTCCGTCGTTACGCAGAAGCCAGCCGGCACGCGGATGCCTTCGATCCGCGAAAGCTCCCCTAGGTGCGCGCCCTTGCCGCCAACGATTGCGACCTGCGTCTGGTCGATCTCCTGGAAACCCAGCACGAAGCTGCCCATCCGTCCACCTTCCCCTTCAGCCCCCTCGGGCCCCTCTCATTCCTAGTGTCGGTCGCGCCGACCGCCTGTGGGCCGGCTTGTGGTGTGCAGTGTCAGCACACCAGGGGTCCTTGCAGCAAGACCCCCACCCTCGTGTACTTTGGTAATGGCGGGGAGGATGAACCGGCTTCCTTGGCCGCACACGAGCCGGGTATCTCACCGAGCCCCGGGCCTCCGCTGACCGCGACGCTGCGCACGGCACGAGTTTCCGATGCTCCTTCGCCGGAACGACAAGGCGTTGCTGGCAGAGTACAACGAGCTTCGCGACAAGGTCTGGTGGAACCGACACCAGGCCACTCGCCGACGAGTCGACAGGGGTACAAGGAACTCGACAAAGCATTCTCCCAGGTCCTGGTGACCGACGACCCGGTTGCGGATCTCGTCGCCATGGCGTTGACGACCCACCGGATCGCCCGTGCCAACCCCCACTTGTACGACCTGATGTTCAGACTCTCCACACGCGCCACCCACCGGCCGCCGTCGGAGGTTCGGCTCAGTGGACGCTCTCCAGCCTTCCGGACCGCCTACGTACACCTCCTCGACGCGTGCAACCGATTGGCCGGCTCCGGCAGGGTCGAGCCGGCACCACTCGACGCGATCGCTGCTGCCCTGTGGATCGTGTACGGCTTCATCACCCTCGAGCTGGCTGACCACTTCGTCGAGTTCGACGACCCGGTGCCGACTAAGGACCTAAAGGGTCTTTCTACCCTGCCCTCCCCACCCCCGGTGGGGTACTTTGGCCATCGAGGTGATAAACATGATGTACGGGAACGCGATGGGTTTTTTCGGTTGGACCATGATGATCCTCTTCTGGATTGCCTTGGTTGTCTTGATCGTGTGGGCTGTTCGCTCGACAGCTTCGCCCCAAAGGCGGGAGCCCGATCCGATCGACATTCTCGAGCGGCGGTTCGCCCTGGGTGAGATCGACGGCGAGGAGTACGAGAAGCGCCGTCGGACGCTGAAGAGCCTGCGGTGAGGGCGGAAGCGGCAACGGTCGGTTTCAAGCTGCGGTCGTTACGGGGGCATATCGATGGGGTGATCCGCATGGTCGAAGGAGACCGATATTGCATCGACGTGCTCCACCAGTTGTCGGCGGTGCAGGGTGCCCTGGACGGGGTCCGTCGCGACATCTTGGAGGCGCATCTGCGCGGGTGTGTTCCCGAGGCGGTGTCGGAGGGACGGATAGACGACATCGTCGACGAGCTGCTGGGCGCCGCATTCGGAGCCCCCCCACATTCCCAGCAGCAGATCCACCATTGTCGTATGGAAGCCGTGTCTTCCGGGATCGGTGCGGATGCGTGAGGTGACGAGACCGGCCGACATTCTCGTGGTGACCGCTCCGGGCTGTCATTACTGCGATGACGCCCTTCGCCTTCTCGACGAGTTGGGAGACGTGATACCACTCACGGTCAGGATCGTGCCCCTCTACTCCGACGAGGGTCGGGCGCTCATCGTGGGGTATCGGGTCCCGTTCCCGCCGATCTTGGTTGTCGACGGTGTCTTCTTCGGATACGGCCGCATATCCCGCCGCAAGCTGGAGAGTCATCTCGCTCAGCGCGCCAAGGCCGACCTGGAGGTGTGAGCGTGGAGGGGCTCTTCCTCGGAGGATCCCTGATCGCCGCCTTCGTCGCCGGCGCGGTGGCCCTATTCGCCCCGTGCTGCATCGTGGTGATGTTCCCCTCCTTCCTGGCGGCGTCGGTCCGTAACCACCGGTGGCGTCTGGTACCACTGGCGTTCGTGTTCGCCGCCGGGGTGGCAACGGTGATGGTCCCGGTGACTCTCGGGATCAGCCTGCTCACCGAGGGGCTGCTCCGATACCACACCGTGGTGTACGGCCTGGGTGCCCTACTGCTGTTGGGACTGGCCGTGCTCTCCCTGAGCGGCGGCAACTGGTCGTTGCCGTTCCTGCGCGGATCACCCGACATCTCCCGCACTGACTCGGCGGGTGTCTATGCGCTGGGGGTTTTCTCCGGTGCCGCCAGCGCCTGCTGCGCCCCGGTCCTCGCCGGTGTCCTCACTCTCTCAGCCGTGTCTCCCGGCCTGGTCGCCGGGGTTGGAATCGGCCTCGCATATGTGTTCGGGATGGTGTTTCCGTTGGTGGTGCTGACCTTGATGTGGGATCGGCTGCGGCCGGACAGGGTTCACTTGGGCGCCAAGCCGGTATCTCTCGAGGTGGGCCCAATCCGGATCGCGACCACGATGGCCGGCATCGCCGCGTCAGCGATGTTCCTGGTCATGGCCGTCGTGCTGGGGGTTGTTGCGATCACCGGCTCGTCGTTAGCCCCCGCCTTCAGCGCCACCCTGGGAACCCGGGTCGAGGACGCCCTGACCCCACTGCTCTCCAGGTTGGCCTGGATCCCCGACCCGATCATCGGGATGCTGCTCATCGCGGCTGCCGTCGCCGCTATCGCCCTGTCTACACGGCGTCGGCGCGACGTTTTCGAAATCGAAGACCAAGAAGACTGGAGTTGTCATGACCAAAAACATGAGCCGACAGCGACGCGGGAACAGTCGCCAACAACGCCGGACCACGGCATGGAGGTGGGCGGCCTTCCTTGCGGTGCCTCTGATCCTGGCGACCCTGGTCGCCGTCTCCACACTCACCGAGACTGATGACGTCGGGATCGATGGGGCGATTCCGTTCGAGCTAACCGCCGCCAACGGACAGACGGTGTCGCTCGACAATACGCTCGCCGAGGGCGATGCTCTTCTCTACTTCTCCATGGGAGTGGGCTGCGACGGCTGCTTTGCGCAAATCCCCGAACTGGAAGCAGCCATGATCGAGCGCGAGCTCACCCTGCTACCGATCATGGTCGACCCCGCCCCCATGGTCGCCGCCGAGGCCGCCAGGTTTGGGATCGAACAGCCCATCCTCATCGACCCCGGCGCCCGGATCTCGAGCGCATATGGGATGGTCGGTATCTACGGACATGGTGACCGACCGAGTCACAGCTTCGCCCTCGTCCGACAGAGTGGCGACATCGCCTGGGTGCGCCATTACGCCGAGATGTTCGTTCCTGTCGGGTCGCTTCTCGCTGAGCTCGACGCCGCCCTCGGGTCATGAGCACTGAGGCGGAGGTCGACGTCTCACGCGCGGCGGGCCGGCTCCGCCACGCCGTCACCGCGGCATGGGGAACGGTTAGCGGTGTGGCACCCCACGTCCTCCACCATGTGGGGCCGCTCGCCGGAGCCGCCATCCTCGCCGGAACAGCCGGGCGGGTGCTGTTCTTCCTCATCGGCCTCGCCGTGGCGACACCGTTGCTGATCCGCCTCTACCGACGGTTCGGCACGTGGGCGGCACCCGCGGTCGCCGTGGCTGTCTTCGTCATCACCTACACCGTTTCCTCGCTCTACCTCGGTCCACTCCTCACAGGAGAGACCACGACCCCCGCTGATGCTCCCTCGGTCACGACGACCACCGATGAGCACGGCCACTGAACCGCCAAGAGTCGACTCGTGAGGCTCAGGAGCCGTATCAGGCTCAGCTCGACCGGATGATTGCCAGACCCTGACCCGGCCCGCTTCTGGCCGGACCGGCCTTACCGGGATCAGTGGCTATGGCCAGCAGGAGCGGTGTGCAGGTGACGTCCACCGTCTCGTGCCTTGAGCTCCAGTCGCGCGCTGCCAGCGATCGTCTGGCACCGGTTGGGGTCGCGGCATTCGGAGGGGTCAAGGCTCCGGGCCCGGTCGGTGAGTGTGGCGAGCTTTTTGCGGGTCTGACGCAGATTCTGGATATGCCGGTCGAGCGCGGTGAGGTGACGCTCCAACAGGTCGATGACGTGATAGCAGGTGGCCTCACCTTGGCTACGAAGGTCGAGGATGGAACCGATTTCGGTGAGGGTGAGGCCGGTGGCCTGGGCGTCCCGGACGAAAGCGAGCCGATCGACAGCCTCATCGGGGTAGTCCCGATAGTCGTTGGCGGCCCGGTTGGGAGCGGGCAGGACCCCGATCTCCTCGTAGTAACGGATGGTCTTGGTGGGAACCCCGGTGCGTCGGGAGAGCTCTCCGATTCTCATGACACCCATAATAACCCCTTGACATTCCAGTCGACTGGAAGGCGTACGGTGGTGACATGGAGACCATGAACACGGAGTCAAAAGGTGTCGAAATGCGTGATCCGGTTTGTGGGATGACGGTCGGTCCCGGTGCCCTGAAGGTGGACGGATACCAGGAGCTCGGGTTCTGTTCGGAGCATTGTCGGCGCGGTTTCCTCGCCGACCCGGAGCGATACGTCGACATCGTCGGCGAGGACGCTGAGCCGGCCGGGGAGCCGACCACCGACTACCCATCCAAGACTCCGTCCGGCCGAGGCGAGTCGAAGGGCACCGTGCATCTGGCTGTGGAGGGGATGACCTGCGCCTCGTGTGTGTCGACGGTGGAGTCGGCTTTGGCCGCGGTGCCCGGGGTGATCGACGCCCGGGTCAACTTCGCTTCGAACACCGCGATGGTGGACACAGCGCTGGATGTGCCGGCCTCGGTGCTGACCGCGGCTGTGGCGTCGTCCGGGTATCAGGCGAGGGAGATCGAGGGGGAGAACGCCGACACCACAGACGCCGAGCGGGTCGCGTCGGAGCACCGTTACCGGCTGCTGATGCGTAAGTTCTGGTTCGCCGGGGTCGTGTCGCTGCCGGTGATCTACTTCTCCTACCCGGAGATCTTCCCAGGTGTCCCCGAGAAGGGCTCGACCGCCTTGTGGTGGATCTGGGTGGCAATGGGGATCATCACTATCCCGGTGTTGGCTTGGTCGGGGTCGCAGTTCTTCACCGGAGCGTGGGGAGCCCTCAGACATCGGTCGGCGAACATGCACACCCTGATCGCAACCGGGATCTCCGCCGCCTGGCTGTACTCGACGGTGGCCGTGCTCTTCCCCGGATTCTTCCCCGATGAGATGCTGCGTGACGTCTTCTACGACGTAACCGCGGTGGTCACCGCCCTGGTGGTGTTGGGGATGGCGCTCGAGCTGAAGGCCCGGGCCCGGACTTCGGAGGCGATGAAGAAACTGATCGGACTGCAGGCCAAGACCGCCCGGGTGATCCGGGGCGGGGTCGAGGCCGACATTCCCGTGGAAGAGGTAGTCGTCGGTGACGTGGTGGTGGTCCGCCCCGGGGAAAAGATCCCGGTCGACGGGGAGGTCATCTCGGGGTCCTCAGCCGTGGATGAGTCGATGGTCACCGGGGAGCCGATCCCGGTGGAGAAGACCGAAGGAACCCCGGTGATCGGGGCCACCATCAACCGCACCGGCTCCTTCAGGTTCCGGGCCACCAGGGTGGGTCGGGACACGATGCTGGCCCAGATCATCCGCATGGTGCGCGACGCCCAGGGTTCCAAGGCGCCCATCCAGCGCACCGTTGACAAGGTGTCCGGCTATTTCGTCCCGGCGGTGCTGATCGTCGCCGTCCTCACCTTCATGACCTGGTACACATTCGGTCCATCCCCAGCCTTGGTGTATGCGGTGATCACCATGGTGACGGTGCTGGTCATCGCTTGCCCCTGCGCCCTCGGTCTGGCCACACCGACTTCACTGATGGTCGGGATCGGGAAGGGCGCCGAGAACGGGATCCTGATCCGGTCCGGTGACGCCCTGGAGACCGCCCACCGGATCGACACCGTTGTCTTGGACAAGACCGGAACTGTCACCCGCGGCAAGCCTTCTCTCACCGACATCTCCGCGTTTGAGGGCCACACCGAAGACGGGGTGCTGAGGCTGGCCGCCTCCGCCGAGAAAGGTTCCGAGCATCCGCTCGGAGAGGCGATCGTGCGAGCTGCACTTGACCTTGGGCTCGGGTTGAGCGATCCCGACCAGTTCTCGGCGGTGCCCGGACATGGAATCGAAGCCCGAGTCGACGACCGCCAGGTCGTGCTCGGGACCCTGAAACTGATGGCCGATCGAGGAATCGCCGCCGGACCTGCCGAGTCTCGGCTCGAATCGCTTGCCGAACAGGGGAAGACGGCAGTGGTGGTCGCCGTCGACGGTGAGCTCGCCGGAGTGGTGGCCGTGGCCGACACCCTCAAGGAGGACTCGGTGGAGGCAATCGCCCGGCTGCACCGGCTCGGCTTGGAGGTCGTGATGCTCACCGGGGACAACCACCGGACTGCGAAAGCGATCGGAGACAAGGTGGGCATCGACCGGGTCATGGCCGAAGTCCTGCCCGATGAGAAGGCTACCCAGATCAAGCTCCTCCAGGCCGAAGGAAAGGTGGTAGCCATGGTCGGTGACGGGATCAACGACGCCCCCGCCCTCGCCCAGGCCGATGTTGGTCTGGCCATGGGCACCGGCACCGACGTCGCCATGGAATCCGGTGACGTCACCCTTATCAAGGGGTCCCTCACCGGGGTGGCCACCGCCATCGAGCTCTCCAAGGCGACGATGCGCAACATCCACCAGAACCTGGTGGGCGCCTTCGCCTACAACACTCTCGGAATCCCTATCGCTGCCGGGCTCCTATACCCGGCGTTTGGGATCCTGCTCTCCCCGCTCATCGCCGGAGCGGCCATGGCGTTCTCTTCGGTCACCGTGGTTACCAACGCCAACCGCCTCCGCCGATTCACACCCACCCACCCTGAGGAGGTGACGTGATGGACGTCGTATTGGTCAACCTGGCCGGTCTGGGCCTGATCACTCTCATCGTCTGGTACTTCTGGCTCTCCAAGCCGGTGGGGACTGCCGCTGCGGTCACCTCGGCCGGAGTCCAGGAGGCATTCATCGTGGTCAGGGACGGCTACAGGCCGGACACGATCCGAGTCACCGCAGGCAGACCGGTCAGACTTGTGTTCAATCGTCAGGAGTCCGATCCCTGCTCGGAGCGGGTCGTCCTCGACGCCTTCGGTGTTTCCGCCGTGCTCCCCCAAGGGGGCAACGTGCCGCTCGAGTTCACCCCCACCGAGGCGGGCAGCTACGAGTTCGCCTGCCCGATGGGCATGTTGCGAGGAAAGGTGGTTGCAGAATGAAACCCACGAGAACGCCTGAGCCAGCCGGAATCGGACTGATGTGGATCTGGGTCGGTGTGGCAGTGATGATCGCCGGCGCACTCACCCTGCTCCGTCTGGGTGGAAATGTCTCCCGTGTCGTCGTCGGTGCTGCCTTGATCATGTGCTTGGGGATGGTGGCGGTGATGCTCTGGCTCGCCCGGCGCGCCGACGGTGAGACCAAGCGTCCCGCCGGCCGTAGGTGAGAGGACCCTGCGATGTCGGGACGGGTGCCCGCCGCAAGGAGGATGACGACCGCCGATCCGAAACGGCTGGTCGTCAGCCTCCTTGGCGTCGGTGCCGCCATCGGCCTGGTGCTGCTGCTTCAGGGCTTGTGGAATGGGCAGCTGGTTCAGATCACCGCATATGAGGACAACGTCGGAGCCGATCTGTTCGTCGCCCAATCGGGAACCGAGAGCATTCTCGGCGACCGGTCAACGGTGCCACTCGCCGCAATCGAAGAGCTGGCCGGAGTCCCCGAGGTCCAACAGGCCGATCCCGTGCACATCCACTACACGGTGTTCGACCTGCATGGAGAGAAAGAGTTCGTTTTGTTGGTGGGCTCAGATCCGGGGGATCTGGGCGGGCCCTGGGAGGTCTCAGGAGGCAGGGCACCCGCGGCGACGGGTGACGCCGTGCTCGATCGGACCTTTGCCGAAGAACACGACATCGGGGTCGGAACCGAGTTCGAGATGGGGGGACGGACCTTCCGAACGGTGGGGCTTTCCGAAGGCACTCGATCGTGGATGACCAGCCTGGTGTTCGTCACCGCCGAGACCGCTCAGGAGATGACCGGGGGCGGCGAGGTTGCCACCTTCCTCCTGGTCCGGACCGACGAACCCGACGCTGCCGCCGCCGCCATTCGGGCTTCGACCGGTCTTGACCCGCTTCTTCCCGCAACCCTCGCCGAAAACGACCGTGAGATCATGGCTGGGATCATGGAGGGGCCGGTGCTGCTGATGATTGGCATTGCCTTCGCCGCCGCCACCCTGGTGGTGGCCCTCACCGTCTACTCGGGCGTGGTCGAGCGGCTCCGGGAGTACGGGATCGTCAAGGCGATGGGCGCCGGACGGTTTCGAATTCTCCGGCTGATCCTTGGCCAGACCATCCTGCTCGCGGTGGCCGGAAGTGTGGTCGGCTATCTCATGTATCTGGGAGGCGCCTGGCTGGTCGGTCAGCTCCGTCCTCAGTTCTGGTTCTCGCTTCAGTGGCGACACCTAATGGTGCTATCGGGGGCGGCCATCGGAATGGGGCTCGTTGCAGCGATCATCCCGGCCCGCCGGCTCGGGCGGCTCGACCCGGCATCGGTCTACCGGGGATGATGACATGGTCCCTATCGCACGACGCATGCTGTTCACGGATCGGCGGCGGGCGCTGTTGGGAGTCGCTGGAGTGGCGATCGCCTTGGTGATGGCCCTCACCCTGGATGGCATCTTCGCCGGGACCACCCGCCAGGTCTCCCGCTTCATCGACACCTCTCCGGCCGACGTATTCGTCTCCCAAGAAGGCGTCCGCACCATTCACATGGCCATCTCGCTTGTGCCGGGGGCGGTCGCCGACGAGATCCGCCAGCTGCCAGGTGTGGTTTGGGCTGAGCCCGTCCTCTTCTCCAGCGACGCCCTGCGCGTGGCCGGTGCACGGAGACCCAGCTACGTCATCGGCTACATGCCCGGAGGGCGCGGCGGACCACAGATCCTGGTCGAGGGACGAGACCCCGGGCCCGGCGAGATGGTGATCGATGACTCCGCCGCCACCGCCCTCGACATCGCCGTGGGCGATGAGGTCGAGGTCCTGGGTGCCACCTGGACGGTCTCGGGACTCACCACCGGGATGACCAGCATCGTCAACACCAGCGTCTACGTCACCTTCGACGACCTTGCAACCGCCCTCGCATCCGAGAGAACCGCCAGCTACATCCTCATCGGCACCGAAGGTGATCCCGAGGCGGTCGCCAAAAGCATTGAAGCCGCCATCCCCGGGGTCGAGTCCCAAACCCGGCCCCGGTTCTCCGCCGAGGAACGATCGGTGGTCAGAGAGATGAGCACCGATCTTCTCAACATCATGTCTTTCGCCGCCCTCTTGGTCGGCCTGGCCGTCATCGGACTTGTCCTCTACACCAGCGTCCTCTCCCGGCTCAGAGACATCGGCGTGATGAAGGCGCTCGGCCTGGGCCGGATCGGGGTCACTCGTCTCGTCCTGATCCAAGGCCTCTGGACCGTCGTATCTGCTTTCGCTCTGGCTGTCGCCGCCACCTTCGGGATCGGCGCCATAGTTGCCTCGGTAGCGCCTGACATCGACGTGGTCGTGGAGACGGCCTCCCTGGTACGCGCCGGGGCGGGCGCCATCCTCGTCGCCGCCATAGGAGTGATCGTCCCCCTCATCAAAGTGTGGCGGGTCGACCCCGCCACCGTCTTCAGGAGACCATCGTGACCAACACCGCCCTCACCGCCAAACAACTGGACAAGATCTATGGGGAAGGGACCACCGAAGTCCACGCCGTCCGGGATGTCGACCTGGAGGTCCAGGTCGGAGAAGTGGTACTCATCATGGGACCGTCCGGCAGTGGCAAGACCACCCTCCTTTCCATGCTCGGAGCCATGCTCCGTCCCAGCTCCGGACAGATCGTCGTCGACGGCAACGACATGACCGCCATCTCCGAGTCCAGGCTCCCCAAGCTGCGGGCCGCCACCTTCGGGTTCGTCTTCCAGGACTTCAACCTCCTCGGCGCTCTCACCGCTTTGGAGAACGTCGAATTCGCCTTGAACCTCGGCGGTGTAACCGGCCACCAAGCCCACCAGCGTGCCGAAGAGCTACTCACCGGGCTCGGCCTCACCGACCGCCTTTCGTTCCGCCCCGACAAGCTCTCCGGAGGCGAGAAGCAACGTGTGGCCATCGCCCGCGCCCTAGCCAACCAACCACCAGTAATCCTCGCCGACGAACCCACCGCCAACCTCGACTCGAAGATCGGCCACGAGATCGCCCGCCTCCTCCGCCGCATTGCCACCGAAGAAAAGCGGGCCGTCGTCATCGTCTCTCACGACACGCGTCTCCGAGACGTCGCCGACCGCATCCTTTGGCTGGAAGACGGAGCCTTCCGCGAACTCCACACCATGGCCACCGATCCCATATGCGGGATGTCCGTCGATCCCCAAGGCGCACCCCACCGGGAGATCGAAGAGGAGACGGTGTACTTCTGTTCAACCGCGTGTCGTGACGAGTTCGCCACGGCGGGCAGCGACGGACGTCACGCCGCCCCGCCAATGCAAACCGAGGATGGATCAGGTGGTCGCTGAGCCCGACGAAACCTCCGACCCGCACAATCCCGCAGTTGAGGAGCATTCCACCCACCGAGTTGGGACCAAAGACCCTAGGTGCTCGGGAGATGCCAAACGAGGCTCGAAAAGACAGTCATTCGATGTGCGAGAGGTGATCGAATGAGAAGGAGACTGCTCGGAGCATCCGTTGCGTTGATGCTCGTAGCGGCATGCGGTTCATCGGGCAACGAGGTCAACGTCACCACCGCGGAAACGTCCAGCGGACAGGTCATCGCCTCGGACCGGACCACGTTCACCGCCGGCGAGACGTACCACTTTGTGGTCGAGAACGACGGTCAGATCCCCCACGAGGTAATGATCGTGCAGCCGATCGAGCCTGGCGCAATGGACATGAAGGCGATGGATGAGATGGCCCTCTACGTCGTCGAGGAAGACGACCTGCAGGCTGGCGCCACGGTGGAGTTCGATTACACCTTCCCCGCCGACTCGGTTGGTACCCCGCTCGAATTCGCCTGCCATATCACCGGTCACTACGAGGCCGGCATGCACCTTCCCATAACCGTGGAGTCCTAACCGCCCGGCCTAGTAACCCTCTTGGCCGACCCTGACCGAGATTGCGAACTGGTTCCCGTCCTCTTCGACAGTGTCGAAGACGAGGCGTTGACCCTGACGCAGCGTGCGGAAGATCGATCCTTGAAGGGCGCCGGGACGCAGATAGACCTCTGAGCGGTCATCGTCACGAACGATGATCCCGGCACCGGTCACAGGGTCGTAGGTCTTGACCACACCCTGGAGCATGCTCAGGCCTTTTCCACCTTGCCGGCTCGGATGCAGGACGTGCAGACCCGGGCCCGACGGGTGTTGGAGCCGTGAACGACCCTCACCCGCTGGATGTTGGGGAGCCAGCGACGATTGTTGCGTTTGTGGGAGAAGCTGACGGTCTTGCCGTAACTGGGCTCTTTGCCACAGATCTCGCAGCGGTAGGACATCTCGAAAACTCCTGGGACGGTCTGGAAGGGTAGACGGACTGAAAGCCCGGTTCGACCGGGGGCCAGGATAGCCGTGATACCGCCCAACTCCCAGTCGGGCCACTGCTGACCACGGGGCGGACTTTCGACCCTATCCCGATCCGGTGCGGGCCGGAGAAAATGACGTAATGGGCCAGCTTCCGATCGAGGTCAGCCATCTCGTCAAGCGATACGGTGACTTCACCGCAGTCCACGACATCTCGTTCTCGGTCGAGGACGGCGAGATATTCGGGATCCTCGGCCCCAACGGCTCGGGGAAGACGACCACTGTCGAGAGCCTCCAGGGCTTGAGAAGGATCGACGGTGGCTCGGTGAGCGTTCTCGGCCTCGATCCCCGCACAGATGCGGCCGCGATCAGGCGTCTTATCGGATCTCAATTGCAAGAGTCGGCCTTGCCCGACCGGGTCAAGGTGTGGGAGGCGTTGGATCTCTTTGGCTCCATCAGCCCCGAAGGTCGCTCCTGGCCCGACCTTCTCGACGACTGGGGCCTGTCCGACAAGAGATACTCTCGATTCGGAAGCCTTTCCGGTGGTCAACGGCAGAGGTTGTTCGTCGCCCTGGCCCTCGTGAACGATCCCAAGCTCGTATTCCTCGACGAGATGACTACTGGCCTCGACCCGGCCTCCCGCCGCGTCGCCTGGGATCTGATCCGGCGGATACGCGATCGAGGCACCACCGTGGTCTTGGTGACCCACTTCATGGAGGAGGCGGAGACCCTCTGCGATCGACTCATAGTCGTGGACAACGGCGCGGTGGTCGCCGAGGGGTCTCCCTCGAACCTGATAGACAGTTTCGGCGGAGGGGTGCGGGTGAGGTTCACCCTCGACGGCGAGGAAACCGGCTGGCTGTCTTCGGTCCCATACGTCAGCGGATGGGACAAGGAGCGCAACAGGTATGAGGTGCGTGGAGACGGACCGGTCCTGGCCTACGTCGCCTCGGCGCTCCTCGAGCATGGTCTCACGCCGAGCGACCTGCGCCAGGAGCGGGCAACTCTCGAGGACGTCTTCCTCACGCTCACCTCGGGTGACGAGGATTCGACATGAGGATGCTGGCCAAGATGACCTGGCTGGAGTTGAAGCTTTTTCTCCGCGAGCCACTCACAGTCCTCTTTGCCCTGATCCTTCCGTTGCTGATCCTGTTCGTGATGGGCGGGGTCTTCGGCAACGAAGCCGAGGCAACTGTCTACCGGGGAGTGGGCGCGATGAACTACTACGTGCCCGCCTACATCGCCCTCGTCGCTGCCTCGGTGGGGCTGATCAGTTTGCCGACCCACATGGCGGGCAACCGGGAATTGGGAGTGCTCAAGCGCTATCGGGCATCCTCGATGCCGGCCTGGGTGGTGGTCGGCTCGCAGATCGCGGTGACCTTCCTGATCTCTATGGTGAGCGCCCTAATCCTGGTGTTCGTCGCCTTGCCGGTGTACGACGTACCAGGGCCGGATTCCCTGGCGATGGTGTTCGCAGGGTTCACGCTCGTTGCCCTGGCGTTCTCGGCGTTGGGTGTCCTCCTCGGGGCCGTGCTCCCATCCTCTCGGGCGGCCCAGGCTCTCGGTGTGATGCTTTGGTTCGTCATGCTCATGCTGGGCGGCGCCGGCCCGCCACCTGAGGTTCTGACCGGTGTGATGGGAAATGTGGCCGATCTCACCCCGCTCATGCACGCGGTTCGGACCATGCAGGACGGCTGGCTCAGCCTCGATCCCGGCTTCTCATGGCCGATCGTTGCCGGAGTGACGCTGCTGTCCGCAGCCGGGGCCGTGTTCTTCTTCCGCTGGGAGTAGCAATACCATTCGGGTCGGTGGCCAAACGCGGCACCGGCTGTACCGTGGCCTGGTCGTATGGCCACTCTGAGCCGGCTTGCCGCGGTCCCCACTTCCCAGCTGAAGGACATTGGCCGAACACGCGAGGAGGCCCTCGCCGCGGTGGGCATCCGCAATGTCGCCGACCTGCTCCACCATATCCCCCGTCGCTATATCGACCGGACCCAAACCGCTCAGATCGCGAGTGTCCCCGTGGGCACAGAGGTGACTGTGATCGGCGTGGTGAAATCGGTCCAGATCCGTCGGCCCAAACCGAAGCTGTTGATCACCGAGGTCCGGGTGGCTGACGACACCGGCTCGATCAAGGCGGTTTGGTTCAACCTCAAGCACATCGACAAGACCATACGAGAGGGGATGCAGGTCTCGCTTTCCGGTGTGGTTGAGTCCTTCAAGGGCTCGCTCCAGATGAAGACACCCGCCTACGACATCCTCAACGACTCGTCCGAGACGCTGGTTACCGGTCGTTGGGTGCCGGTTCACCCCCAGATCGCCAAGATCAACCCGTGGGTGCTGCGCCGGGCCATCCACAACGCTCTGCAACGGTCGAAACCGATGTCGGACCCGATCCCGAACGAGTCATTGACCCGTTTGTCGCTGATCGATCGGGAACAGGCTTATGAGCAGATTCACTTCCCCGAAAACTTGGATCAGGTGGCTCCGGCCCGGACCCGCCTGGTCTTCGATGAGCTATTCCGTCTCGAACTGGCTCTGGCCCTTCGAAAGAGACGGCAGATGATGGATTCGACCGGGATCGCCCATGAGGCCAAGGGAGAACTGGCCGATCGATTCCTGGGCGGCCTCCCCTACACCCTCACCGGGGCGCAACAGCAAGTGCTCGGGGAGATCGCGGCCGATCTGCGGCTCGGTCACCCGATGCATCGGCTGTTGCAAGGCGAGGTGGGGTCGGGGAAGACGGTGGTCGCGGTGGCAACCCTGCTCCAGGGAGTGGAAGGAGGATGGCAGGGAGCGATCATGGCGCCGACCGAGGTGCTCGCCGGCCAGCATTATCAGGGGGTCACCGCTTTGCTGGCCCAGGCTGGGCTCTCACCCGACCCGCTCGGCCCCCAATCGGATCTGGGGATGGGCAGTCTGTTCGCTTCCGATGGCCCGGCGGTTCACATGGCGCTTCTCACCGGATCGACCGCAGTGGCCAACTATCGGCCCGACATCACCCGCGAACGCCTGCTCGAAGACATAGCCGGCGGCCAGGTCGATGTGGTGGTCGGCACCCACGCTCTCATCCAGGAAGGTGTCCATTTCGCCCGGCTCGGTGTCGCCGTGGTCGACGAACAACATCGTTTCGGGGTGGCGCAACGGGTGCTGCTCAAGGAGAAGGCCGAGGCGGTGGACCCCGACCTCTTGATCATGACCGCCACTCCGATTCCGCGGACCCTCTCGATGACCATCTACGGGGATCTGGACATGTCGATCATCAGCGAGATGCCGCCCGGGCGCACCCCGGTCAAGACAGCCGTCCTCTCGCCAATGGAGGAGGCGTCGGCATGGCAGACGATTCGGGCCGCGGTGGCCGAAGGGCGCCAGGCCTTTGTGGTGTGCCCTCTCGTCGAAGATAGCCCCAAGATCGAGGCGGCGTCGGCCACCGCCGAGCACGACAGGCTCGCCAATCTCATGCCCGATCTCCGGGTAGGGCTGATCCATGGCCAACTTCGATCGGTGGAAAAGGACCGGGTGATGGCCGAGTTTCGGGCTGGAGAAATCGACGTCCTGGTGGCCACGACGGTCATCGAGGTTGGAATCGACGTCCCCAACGCCACCGTGATGGTGATCGAGGACGCCGATCGTTTCGGGTTGAGCCAGCTCCATCAGTTGCGGGGCCGGGTGGGGCGCGGCCTGCATCCCGGGGTGTGCGTTCTCCTCGCCAGCCCAACCACCGAAGAGGGCGAGGAACGGCTTGTGGCCATGGCGTCGACAACCGACGGATTCGTGCTCGCCGAGGAGGATCTCCGAATCAGAGGGCAGGGGACTGTGTTCGGGGCCCGCCAATCGGGCACGGTCGATCTCCGCTTGGCCGACGTCCTAAAAGACATCGACCTGCTGGTGGCGGCCCGTCATGACGCTTTCGAGTTGGTCGACCGCGACCCTGACCTGAGGGGTCACCCCGAGCTGGCCGAGGAGGTCAGATCGATGCTCGGGGACGCCGTGGAGTGGCTGTTCCATAGCTGAGAGTTAGCGTCCTGTGGATGCGGATCATCGCCGGTGTGGCCAAGGGTCGGAGATTGACCGCTCCAGATTCAAAGGGAACCCGACCTGTGACCGACCGGGTCCGAGAGGCAGTCTTCTCGATCATTGGCTCCTGGGTGGAGGAAGCCAACGCCCTCGATCTCTACGCAGGCTCGGGCGCGTTTGGCCTCGAAGCCCTGTCCCGGGGCGCACGGGCGGTCACCTTTGTCGAGAGCGGCGACAAGGCTCTGGCCGCCCTGCGACGCAACGTCGAGGTTGTCGGCCTTGGGGGGACCGTGGTGAGCTCGACGGTCTCGGATTATCTCAACCGATCGGCCGGAGGCTACGACCTGGTCTTCATGGACCCTCCGTGGACCCAGCCAGCCGAGGTGATGGGGGCCGATCTCGGGCGTCTCGACTCGTTGTTGGTTTCCGGGGCCGAAGTGGTCGTCTCCCGACGTCACGGCGACGATGAGCCGCTGATCCCCGTAACCTGGGTTGTTGCCACCGATAGACGCTATGGAGATACCAGAATCTTCAGGTACACAAAGGAACCGGAATCCCGATGACGAAAGCTCTTTGCCCGGGAAGCTTTGATCCCCCCACCAATGGTCACGTGGATGTGATCGAGAGGGCGATCTCCAGCTTCGAGGAGGTGGTGATCGCGATCGTGGACAACCCCGCCAAGGCCGCCCTCTTCACCGCCGCCGAGCGGGCGACGATGTTGAAGGACCTCTTTGGCGACCGGGCCCGGGTCGAGACCTTCAGCGGCCTTCTGGTCGACTTCGCTCGCGACACCGGGGCCGACGTTGTCATCAAAGGCCTGCGTACCGTTGGCGATTACGAGTTCGAGCTTCAGATGGCGCAGATGAACCGAAACCTGACCGGGATGGAGACGGTGTTCATGGCCGCCAAGGAGGACTGGAGTTTCGTGTCCTCGTCTTTGGTCAAAGAAGTGGCGCGCCTGGGAGGATCGGTGAGCGGGCTGGTGCCCGACGTGGTCGAGAAAGCACTCAAGGAGCGCCTGTCATGACTCAGGAACCCACCACAACCCAGACCGCGCCGGCCGATTCGGCGGAGATGCCAGGTCGGACCGAGCTCGGAGACCTCCAGGACATGGTCGATGACCTCATCGTCTTCCTCCACGAGGCCAAGTCGGTCCCGTTGTCGGGAAACGCCATCGTGGACCGCGAGCAGTTCCTCGGTCTGTTGGAACAGATCAGGGCCGGACTGCCGGATGAGCTGCGTGCCGCACGGTGGATGGTGCGTGAGCGCGAGGCCTTCATCGCCCGGACCAACGAGAAGGCGAGGGAGATCGTGGACCGGGCCCGCAACGAGGCCGACGAGCTGGTCTCGGACTCCAGCATCGTCGCCGAAGCGGTCGAAGAGGCGAATATCCTGGTCCGTCGGGCCGAAGGGGATGCCCGTCGTCTTCGTCTCGAGACCGAGGACGAAATCGAGAAGAAGTTGCAGCGGGTGGAGGGTTTGCTCGCCGAGATAACGATGCAGGTGCAAACGGCGCGCGATGAGCTGCACACGGCGCGCCCCAGGCCACCGGACGTCCCGATCTGAGATGACATCCACGCTTTTGGTGCCGGTCAGCGAACTGATCGGCACCCCGGGAAAGCAACGATCGTTCTCGGGCGAGAAGGTGGTCTCCTTGCGTCTGGGGGACACCGTGGTCGACGGCCCGATGACGGTGCGCGGTGAGGTTCTTGGCCTCATCGATGCGGTGACTGCGCACTTCACAGCCTCGGGGGAGGCTCATCTGACTTGCACCCGGTGTCTCAAAGAGTGGGATGCGACAGTCACGATCGAGGGCGATCAGGTGTATCAGAGGGTGCCCGACGAGGACGGCTACGGCATCGTGGGCGGGGAAATCGACGTCTCCGGGCCAGCTCAGGACGAGTTGGCTCTCGGTCTGCCGCTGGTTCCGCTCTGCACCCCGGACTGCAAGGGACTTTGTCCAACGTGTGGAACCGACTTGAATACGGAACCCTGCGACGGCCACGGGGAGGATCCCGATTCGCCTTTCACCGTCCTGAAAGACCTGTTCGATTTCTGAGCTACCAAGGAGTGCCCGCAAATGGCGGTGCCCAAGAAGAAGATGTCGCGCTCGCGGACCCGCCAGCGCAAGGCAGCATGGAAGGTTTCCCGTCCGACCGCTGTCGCCTGTGATCGTTGCGGCAAGCCCAAGTTGCCTCATCGCGCCTGTCGTGAATGCGGCACCTACAAGGGCCGCGAGGTTGTGAAGGCAGACTGAGGCTTGGCACGCATCGCCCTCGACGCAATGGGGGGCGACAACGCCCCCACCGAAACCGTCGCAGGCGCGGTTGACGCCGCTCATCGGGGAGTCGACGTGGTGCTCGTCGGTGAGCACGCTTCACTCCAGTCCGAGCTGGCCAAACACGAGATTCGCCTTCCCATCGTCGACGCCCCCGAAGTGATCGGGATGTCCGACGATCCGGCGCGCTCTCTTCGAGAGAAGCCGGGGGCCTCGATCACCGTGGCAGCCAAGCTGGTCGCCGAGGGCGCGGCGGCGGGTCTCGTCTCTGCAGGTTCCACGGGTGCCGCCATGGCGGCGGCGGCCATCATTGTCGGAAGGCTCAAGGGTGTCTCCCGCCCAGCCATAGCCTCGCTCGTCCCCACGCCCGGGTCGCCGACCCTGATGCTGGATTCCGGTGCCAATCCCGACGTCAAGCCGGATCAGCTCGCCCAGTTCGGGATCATGGGCTCGGTGGCGGCACAGGTCATATTGGGTCTCGACCATCCCCGGGTCGGCCTCCTCTCCAACGGTGAGGAGAGAGGCAAAGGACGCGACCTGGAACGGGCCGCTTACGACCTCCTCGAGAGCGCCCCGATCAATTTCATCGGCAATGTCGAGGGTCGTGATGTCGCCACCGACCGCGCCGATGTGATAGTGACCGACGGGTTCACCGGCAACATCTTGATCAAAACCATGGAGGGAGCGGTCCAGATCGTCGCCCTCTACGCCCTCGAAGAGCTGTCGTTGCTCGACCCGGCGATCCAGGAAGGCGCCATGCCCGCGTTGCGGCGGTTGCGGCAGCGGCTCGATTGGGAGACATACGGCGGGGCCCTACTCCTGGGAATCAAGGGTGTCGTCGTGATCTCCCACGGGGCTTCGAGCAGGGTGGCAATTGCCAACGCACTGGTCATGGCGATGGAAAGCGCCGATGGCGACCTTCCGGGTCGTCTCGCCGTCGAGCTCGCCTTGTGACATCGCTCGGCGACGAGCTCGGATACTCATTCATTGATCCCGAACTCCTCGGCTTGTCAGTCACTCATCGCTCGATCAGTGCCGACGACCCGGCAAAACACAACAACGAGAGGCTCGAGTTCCTCGGCGACGCCGTCCTCCAATTGGTGATCACCGACCGTCTCTATCGCGATTACCCCCAACTCGCCGAGGGGCAAATGGCCAAGATCCGCGCCGCCCTGGTGAGCCGCCCCACCCTGGCAGACGTGGCGCGAACAATCGGGCTCGGGCGCCACATCGAGTTGGCGCCGGCCGAGGAGCGCTCTGGGGGCAGGGAGAAGGACTCGATCCTGGCCGACGCAATGGAGGCCGTGATAGGAGCCGTCTATCTCGACGGGGGCCTGGAACAGGCCGGCGGGCTCATCGAGCGGCTCTGGGGGGAGCTGGTGGGGGAAAGGGCCAAGAGCCCAGGGGTGAAGGACTACAAGACCAGGCTGCAGGAAATCCTGGCCAAGGACGGCCTGAGGCCTGAATACGGGGCCGAGGGAGCAGGTCCCGACCATGAGCGGATGTTCACGGCATGGGTGACCATGTCCAGCACCGAGATCGGGCGGGGAACCGGTCGTTCCAAGAAGGAGGCCGAGCAAGAGGCTGCCCGCGAGGCTCTGGAAGGCCTCAAATCGGGTTCTCGCTGACCGCCGCTAGGGGCCACAACTCAAGGGAATCTCGACATCGATGCCCAGGTCGGTCAGCTGGTCGATGTACGTTTCGTAAAACAAGCAGCCCCCCGTTCCTTCGTTGTCGACAAGGGCGATAAGGCGCTCGATGGTGCATCCATTGCTCGGCACCTTGATCAGCAGTATCAACTCCGAGATGCCATTGTCTGCTAGAACTTCGTTGGTTCGGCGGACGGTGATATCCGATCCCGCCATTGGCCCGTAACGGATCACGCGCACCAGTTCCAGACGATCGTCGACTTCCCATCCCTTTTTCGCCCAAACCACTACGTCAGTCCAGAGGTGTGTTCCGAGGTGAGGGACTCCTCCGATATCCCAAATCTCATCCGTGTCGGGAACAAGCTCGCTGAGGCGTTGAGGGTCGCGCTGGTTGTAGGCGGTCACGAAGGCCTGGACCACCTGGACGTCGGCATCGTCTGCTTCTGAATCGCACTGGGTGGAACTGGCGAACGATGTGACCTCGGCGTACGTTGTGGGAGTCAGGTTTGTCGCGGATGTCAACGTTGAGGAGGGCGGCGTCGAAGCCCCCGGGGATGTGCACGCGGAGGCGAGGGTGAGAATCCCCACCAGCTTCAATGCTCTGCGTACCACCGAACCAAAGTGTGGCGCACCACCAGCGATAACGCACCCTGCAACCGGGTCACCAGATCTAGGAAAAAAATGGCGGGCTCGGGCTCTCGCTGACCGCCTGCTCCTGGCGAGCCCGGAGGTCGAAGTACCACATCGTGTTCATCACGGCGATCGCCGCGACCACCAGCCCCTGGAGCATCAGCCCGGCGACGAACACCAGCGCAAGACTCGTCGAGACGTCACCGACGGCGACCAGTGGGATGGCGACGACCTGCAGCAGCCAGCCGGCAACCCAACCCATGAGGCCAACCAGAAGCAGATAGCCGAGTGTGGGCCACCAGCGGCCCCGGACGAGCCTGATGCTCCGGGTCAGCGACCCGATGACTCCTCGATCCTCCAATGCCACGACATGAGGCAGCATCGCGACCGAAATGGACAGCCAGATCCCGGGGATGACGAGTAGCAGCAGACCGATCGACACCCCGGCCACCGCGATGATCCCGGCCGCGACCAGAGCGACGATCCTGCTCATCGCAAAACGGCTGGCGGCGCCTCCGGTGATTGGCTGACCGTCGATCTCGGCGGCGACAATGCGGCTGGAGGCCAGAGTGATGAATGCCGAAGCAACGATTTGCAGGAGCAGGGCGATGAACAGGGCGTTGGCGAAGGGGGTTGCCAATTGGAGTAATTCTTCGGTGGGCATCGCATCCAGTGCGTCCGGGTCGTTGAACGTGAGGGTCAGAAACTCATTGGCGCCGGTCATCTGAAATGTGAGCAGGGTCAATGCGCCGAGGGGGATGTAGGCGCCGAGCGCCGGCGCCACCAGGCTGCGCCAAACCCTCGCCAGCATGCCGATACCGGCTGTCAGGACCTCGTTGGAACTGCGTGCTGCTTTCACCATGGGCCGGGGTACGGTAACCCGCCCTCCTCTTGGAGTCATGAGTGCCCGAGCTTCCCGAAGTCGAGATCACGCGGCGTCACCTCGACGACGCAATGGCCGGGCACGTCCTCGTCTCGGTAACGGTCACCAATGCGCGCACCTCGCGACACAATGGGGCGCCCTTGGAACTGGAGCGGCGACTCGTCGGGCGTCGGGTGGAGTCCGTCGGCCGCAAAGGCAAGTTCCTGGTGGCCCCCCTCGACGACGACCAGACGTTGGTCGCACATCTCGGCATGTCGGGGCGATTCGCCGTGGAGACCGGCGAGGTCCCGCTGGCGGCCCATACCCACTTTCGAGCGCTTCTCGATGATGGCACCGAGATCCGGTTTGTCGACCCGCGCACCTTCGGATTCGTCGCCGTGTTCACGGACGAGGAGCTGGAGCACTCGGGTGTGGCCCGTCTCGGCCCTGATGCCTGGCTCGATCCTCCGACGACCGATGAGCTGAAGTCCTCCCTGGCCCGGCGCACCGCGCCCGTAAAGGCCCTTTTGCTCGATCAGGGCCCGATCTCGGGCCTGGGCAACATATACGCCGACGAAGCCCTCCATCTGGCCGGGATCCACCCCCTCCGACCAGGAAATTCACTTACGCGTCCCGAATTGGAGCGTCTGCGGGCCGCGGTGGCCCGGGTGCTGGCCACTGCGATCGAGAACGGTGGGACCAGTCTCGACGACCTGGCCTATTTGCTCCCCGACGGGAGCGCCGGGGAGAACCTCGATCGCCTCCTGGTCTATGGTCGTACCGACCTTCCCTGTGGGCGGTGCGGGACCCCGATCGAGCACCTGGTGGTGCGCGGCCGGTCGAGCCACTTCTGCCCAACGTGTCAGCCAAAACGCACATGAGCCAGAAGACAGTCCGCGCCGTGGTCAGCGGCAGGGTCCAGCAGGTCGGCTTCCGCCAGAGTTGTCGGCAGATGGCGAGGTCGCTCGGTCTGGTGGGTTGGGTGCGCAACCTCGCCGATGGCCGGGTCGAGGTTCTCGCCCAGGGCGACGCCGAGGAACTCGACCGGTTGGTGAGCTGGCTGTGGACCGGCCCGGCGGGGGCATGGGTCACCGGGGTCGAGTCCGAGCCGGTGTCGGGGGATCAGACACTCAAAGACTTCTTCATCCATGCCGGCCCGAGTAGGAGCCGCTGAGCGGCCGTTCGCTGTTAGCCTGGGTCGATAATCACAGGCGTGTCATTTGCCAGGAAATCACTGTGTATTTGAAGTCACTCAAGCTCGTCGGTTTCAAATCCTTCGCCGACCGGACGCGTCTCGAGTTCCGCCCCGGGGTCACAGTGATCGTCGGGCCGAACGGGTCCGGCAAGTCGAATCTGGTCGACGCGCTCTCTTGGGTGTTGGGAACGCAATCCACCAAGGCCCTGCGCACCGGGAGGATGGAAGACGTGGTATTCGCCGGCACCGCGACCAGGCCGGCGCTGAATCGTGCCGAGGCGACTCTGGTCATCGACAATGCCGAGCGCCGTCTTCCGCTGGACCTCGATGAGGTTGCCATCGCCCGGCGTCTGTACCGGGACGGATCCAGTGATTACGAGATCAACGGCGTTAGCTGCCGCCTCCTCGACATTCAGGAGCTTCTGAGCGACTCGGGAGTCGGCCGTCACCAACACGTGATCATCGGGCAGGGTCAGATCGATTCGGTCCTCAGCGCATCGCCCGAAGACCACCGGGCGGTGATCGAGGAAGCCGCGGGCATCCTCAAGCATCGAAGACGCAAGGAGAAAGCCGAGCGGAGGCTGGAGCGCACTGATGAGGATGTCCTTCGCCTTCAGGACCTTCTCGGCGAGATCGAGCGTCAGCTGCGCCCATTGCGCCGCCAGGCCCGGGCCGCCGCCAGCTACGACGGGCTCCGGGACGAGGTCCGCTCGCTCCGCCTCTATCTGTCCGGTTTGGCGCTGCGCGAGCTCGACGAGGCGTTGGTGAGCGGGCGGGAGGAGCATCGAAAGCTCACCGCCGAGGTCATGGGTCAGGACGACGAAGTGGTCGCGATCGGCCACCGGGTTGGTGGCCTAAGCGCCCAGGTCACTGCACTGGGATCCGAGCTGGAGCGTGACACCGGGGCGGCTGCTCTCCTCGAAACGACAACCGAGCGGCTGCGGCGGCTCGCCTCGGTGGCCCACGAACGCAGCCGAGCGGCCTCAGGAAGACTTCAGGCCACGATCGAGCGCCGGACCGACCTGGATATGGAGCTGACAGCCATCCAGAAGGAATTGACCGGGTTGGAATCGGATGCGGCCGCGGCAACCAGCGAGGCTGATGCCCGCGAGGCCAGGTTCCGCCGGCTCGAAGACGAAGAGCGGGTCATCGCCACCCAGAATTCGCTGACCGCGGAAGGAGCGGTGGCTGCCGTCCGGGGCGAGCTGAGTGTCCTCGAGGCGGCAGGGATTCGTGACGGCCGGGAGCTGGAGGCAATCTCGCATCGGCTCGACGTGGTGGATGGCCAGCGTCGCGACGAGTCCACTCAGATATCCGACCTCAACCACGAGGTGCGCTCGATCGACGAGAAGGTCGTCAAACTCCAGACGGTGTTCGACCTGGCGACGGGGCGTCGGGCGCGCGATCAGGAGGCCTGGTCCTTGGCCGAGGCGGGTCTGATCGATGCCCGACTTGTCGGTGCCGCCGCACGAGCTCGTGTCGAGGCGGTCACGGCAGCGTTGGCGGGGCGTTTCGACAGGGATGCCCGGCGCTCGATCGAAACGGCGCCAGGGGCGAAGGGGAGCCTGGTTTCGCTTCTCGACATCCCACCTGGCATGGACAGGGCCGTCGAGGCGGCCCTCGGACGATGGTCTGACGCGGTTGCCTTTGGCGACGTCGTGTCAATGCAAGGAGCGGTTGAGAGCGTGAAGACATCCGGTGGGGGCGGGGTGCCCGTCGTTGCTTCGGTGGGTGATAGTTCGATCCCGGCCAGGTCGATAGCCCTTACCGGCGGCGTCGAGGCCCTTGTCGACCGACTCGGGCCGAAAGCCGACCTGGGGATAGCCGGTTCCCTGTTGGGCGATGTCCTGTTGGTCGAGGGGTGGAGCACAGCCTGGTCGATGATTTCTCGGCATCCGGAGCTCCGAGCGGTGACTCCCGAGGGTGACCTGATCTCAGCGGATGGCGTGCAGATCGGCTCCCCGGACGGGGCCGGGCCGGCGATGCTCGAGTCGGCCGAGGTCGAGCTTGAATCGGCCGAAACCGCCCTGTCGAGATCGATGTCGATCCACACCGCAGCCAAACGGGACTTCGAGAAGTCCCGGGAGCGAGAACGGAGGGCCCTCGAAGAGCTGGAATCGGCCGAAACCGGGTTGTCGGGGCGCACCGAGGCCATGGCCCGTCTTCAGAAGTCGGTGGACGTGCTCGATGGCGAACGCACCCGGCTCGACCAGCGGCGGAGTGCCGTGGTCGAAGGGGTCAGCGATCGTCAACGGCAGATAGTCGACCTCCAGCAGCGTCTCCGTTCACTCGAGGGTGAAGAGGCTGAGCGGATGCGAGTCTGGGACGAGATGGAGGCTCGGCGGGTCCAGCTGGCAACCGACAGGGAATCGGCCCGGTCGGAGTGGCAGGATTCGGCGAGCACCCTGCAGGGGCTTGTGGAGCGGAGGCGCCTTCTCGAGGAGCGAGTCACCCGTATCGAGTCGGACATGGAGCGTGTCGAGGGGGGACCGGCGGGCACCGACAGCGCTCGCACCCTCGACCTGGTCGAGAGATACGCCCGCCGCGGTGTCGAAGTCCTCCAGGCTCGTCTCGACGAGTTGCGTCACCGTCAAGCCTCACTTCGGGCATCTCATCAGACCACGATCGCCGATCTGGAGACAGCCCGAGCCGATCACGAGAGCCTGCGTGACCGGATCGACAAGTCGCGGGAGGGTCTGAGCGACCTTCAGGTGCGGCTCACCGAGCTGCGTCTTCGCCGCGAGAATGTCGCCGAAGGTGTCCGCCGCGACGCCGACGCCGGGGCCGAGCTGGCCCTCGAGGCCAAGCGTCCCGATTATGCCGAGGACGCCGATCTCGAAGAGATCCTCGAAGAGAGGATTGCCCAGCTCCGCCGTCTCGGCCCTGTCAACCCTCTGGCGGCGGTGGAGTTCGCCGAGCTCGATGGGCGCCACACATTCCTCGCCGATCAGCTCGCCGACGTCGAGTCTTCGCGCGCCGAGCTGCGCAAGGTGATACACGCCCTCGACGAAGAGATCGAGAGTCGATTCCACGAGGCCTTCCGTGAGGTGGCCGAGGCCTTCCAGCGTTACTTCATGGTCCTGTTCCCCGGTGGCCGGGGCCGGATCAGGCTGTCGGACGGGACCGACCCCCAAGCCGGGATCATGATCGAGGCCCAGCCCCTCGGCAAGAAGGTGAGCCACCTGACGCTGTTGTCCGGTGGGGAACGGAGCCTGGCCGCCCTGGCATTCCTGTTCTCTGTCTTCGAGGCCCGCCCCAGCCCCTTCTACGTCCTGGACGAGGTGGAGGCGGCCCTCGACGATGCCAATCTCCGCCGTTTCCTTCGCATCGTGGACGAGTTTCGCCGACGTGCTCAGCTTCTGATTGTGACCCATCAACAACAAACGATGGAAGCTGCTGATGTCCTCTACGGGGTCACGATGGAGCCAGGCGGGTCCTCTCAAGCGGTGCGCAAGGACATGACGATGATCTCCGCGGACCAATTGGTCTAGCGGTAGCTTCACCCCTTCTCATGGACGCCACCACCGTTGTCGTTGTCATCGCGGTCGCGGTGATCGTCGCCGTGATCGTGGTGCTGGTTCTCAAGGGCCGTGCCGGGGCCGCTCCGGCTCCGTTAGAAGGAGCTGATCTGAGGCCAGGCCGGGCCCCCGGCTCTCTTGCAGCCTCATTGCGACAGGTCCTGGGATCCGGAGTGGGTGAGAACACCTGGTCCGATTTGGAAGATGCGTTGCTCGCTGCCGATGTCGGCGTCGAGGCCACCCACGCCATTGTCGGAGCAGTGCGCTCCGCTCGCCCGGAGACGGCCGACCAGGCTCGTGAGCAGCTGGCACGCCAGCTCCGTCTCGAGCTTGGGGAGAAGGCGCGGGACCTTCGCATCGATGGGAACCCGGCGGTGATCCTGGTGGTTGGGGTCAACGGGACCGGGAAGACCACCACCATCGCCAAGCTGGCTGCCCGGCTGGGGAGAGAGGGCAATGTGGTGATCCTGGCCGCGGCCGACACCTTTCGGGCGGCTGCCGGCGCCCAACTTCAGACCTGGGGTGATCGTCTGGGTGTCGACGTCGTCGGAGGCCAGGAAGGTGGCGACCCGGCGTCGGTTGCCTTCGACGCCGTCAGCTCGGCCCGGGCCAAGGGCGCCGATGTTGTGATCGTCGACACCGCGGGTCGGCTCCACGCCAAGAAGAACCTGATGGCGGAGATGAGCAAGATCCACCGGGTGGCCGCAGGTGAGAGGGGCACGGTTGACGAAGTGCTCCTCGTGCTCGACGCCACCGGCGGTCAGAACGGGATCGCCCAGGTGAGGGAGTTCTCGGACGCGGTCCCGGTGAGCGGCATCGTCCTCACCAAACTCGACGGGACGGCCAAGGGTGGGATCGTGATCGCAATCGAACGCCAGCTTGGTGTCCCGGTGAAGCTGGTGGGTGTCGGCGAAGGAGTCGGCGACCTCATCCCGTTCGATCCGGATAGGTTCGTGGCAGAGCTCCTGGAGGACTGATGAACACAGACGATCTCGCGGCCGCAGCCAGGGCCGCAGCCGAAGGCTCCTACTCGCCATATTCAAACTTTCGGGTGGGGGCGGTGGTGGTCGGAGAGCGGGGTGAGGTGTTCATCGGGGCCAATGTCGAGAACGCCGCCTATCCCGCCTCGTCCTGTGCCGAGGCCACGGCGATCAACACCGCGGTCAGTCATGGGGTGCGAAAGATCGACACGGTGGCTGTTGCCTGCATCGACGCCATGGACGTGGAGGGTGCCTACTCCTGCGGGCGCTGTCGTCAGATCATGTCCGAGTTCGACGTGACCAAGGTCATCCTCACCGCCGGGCCGGGTTCCGAGATCCGCGAGCACACACTCGACGAGCTTCTGCCGCATCCCTTCAAGCTCTGATCGTTCAAGACGGCCAGGTGGCCCGGTTCTCCTTGCGCACCACGAAGCGCAGCCCGGACCAGATGTCGTCAATGGCGCAAACCTTGTTATCCACCATTCCCGATGGCAAGAAGAGGTCGCGCAAGGTGTCCTCGGTGACATCGGTCTCCACGCCGGAGCTTCGTTTGGGCCATGCGACCCAGATTGCACCGTCGGGAGGAAGCAGGGCGGCGGCATCGTGGAAGGTTTTCTCGAGCTCATCGGCCCATCGCCCGAACACGATGAAGTTGTCAGAGGGCTTCAAGTCGTGATGAAGTGTCACGTCCGCAGGCAGGGCGCCCATGGCCAGGTCGAAACTGGGTGGCGCCTGGAGGACCCCGACAGTCATCCCATCCTTGATCCCGAGTTTCTGGGGAAGCGGGGTCCCGCTGTATCCGGCCATGCGTCAGCCCGAGCGTCCCTCCAAGGCCTCGATCAGCTTGGGTAGCACCTTGTGCACGTCACCGACCACACCGAGGTCGGCGATGGAGAAGATCGGGGCGTCGGGATCCTTGTTGATCGCGATGATCGTCTTCGAGTCCTTCATCCCCACCAGGTGCTGCATGGCACCCGAGATGCCACAGGCGATGTAGACGTCGGGTTTGACCGTCTTTCCGGTCTGACCCACCTGTTTGGCATAAGGGACCCAGCCGGCGTCGACGATGGCCCGGGTGGCCCCGGTGGCGGCGCCCAGATGCCTTCCGAGTCTTTCCACCAACTCAAAGCCCTCGGGTGTGCCGAGACCGCGGCCTCCCGCAACCACGATGACCGCCTCCCCGAGTTGCGGTCCCTCACGCTCCTCGACGTGGGATTCGATCACGGTGGCCTCAGAACGACCGACTTCAGACAGCTCCAGCTTCTCGACTGTGGGAACCGGCCCGCCTACCGCCTCTGCCGGATAGGACTTGGGGCGGATCAGGATGATGAAAGGCCCCTGGTTCATGGTGGCGGTGGCCAACTGGGCGCCTCCCAGGATTTCGTGGTCGGTCTCGACGGCACCGCCGGCCAGTCGAACCGCGATGGCGTTGGAGAGGATCCCCACGCCGAGACGGACCGCCAGTCGCCCGGCCACATCCCGGTCGGTGTAGGCCTGGCCGAAGAGCATTACGTCGGGCGCCCCCGCCGCGATCCGTTCGGCGAGTGCTGCAGCCACCGGGCCGGAGGGGAGGCGATTCCCGGCATCGAGGTGAAGCACCGAGGCTGCACCGTGCTCCCCAAGGGTGGCGAAGGAGGTCTCTGAGCCCGGGCCGAGATAGACCGCGCTGACGTCCCCCAACTGGCGGCCGGCGGCTAGAAGTTCGAGACCGATCGCTGAAGGGCTGCCCGCTTCCTCCTCGACAAAGACCCAAACGTTGGCCATCTCAGATCACCTTCCGTTGCTCGAGGAGGGCCACTATTGCCAAGTGCGCTTGCCCCTCGTCCTCGATCTTTTGGCCGGCGTTGCGCTCAGGAGCGTCGGTGATCGTGGAGACGGTCTGTTGGGGCCCGCCGGCGACACCTAGGTCGGTGGCGCTGAGGGTCTCCACGGTCTTCTTCTTTGCTTCCATGATCCCCTTGAAGGTCGGGTAACGGGGCTCGACCGCGCCGGCGGTAATAGCCACCACCGCGGGGAGGGCTGCCTCGACCACGTCGTAACCGGAGGCGGTCTGACGGTGGATCCTGACCTTGCCGTCACCGGCTTCCACCTTGGTGGCATAGGTGAGGGTGGGGACATCTAGAAGCTCGGACAGCATCTGGGGGAGGACACCCGAGTAACCGTCGGTGGACTCGGTGCCGGCGATCACCAGGTCGAATCCTTGCCTCTTGATTGCCGCGGCCAGGACCCGGGCCGTGGCCAGGGCATCCGAGCCACGAAGCGAATCGTCCTCGATGAGCACTGCTTGGTTGGCGCCCATCGCCAGGGCCTGTCGAATCCCTTGACCGTTGCCGGCGGGCCCCATGCTCACAAGGGTCACGGTTCCACCGTTGGCCTGGGCAATCTGCAGACCCATCTCCACTCCGTACCGGTCGGTGTCGTCCAGGATCTGGTCGTCGGGCCGAAGCAGCCAGTTGGTCCCTGGTTCCAGGCGGTAGGGGGTGGCGGGATCGGGTATCTGCTTGATGCAGACGACCACCTTCATTGATTCAACTCCTGGTGGCTTGGGTCGAGGATGGTAATGAGGGCGGAACCCTTCGCTAATTGGGACCGAGAGGTCCGCATGTGACACCTGTAGATCCCGATTACGGCGCTTCGACCCGCTCCACGATCAGGGCTTCGATCTCGGGGGCGGTGTCTCCGATGACCCACGCCTTCCCCAAACCTTCCCGTTGGGCCGCCCAAAGATCGGGATCGGAGAACCGAACCCTCGCGAGAGGCTGGCCTCTGACCACCTTCTCACCGAGTTTGGCGGCAACGGTGATGCCGACACCGGGATCGACCACGTCCTCCTTGCGCTCCCGGCCCGCCCCGAGACGCGTGGCGGCGGTTCCGATGATGAAGGCGTGGCATTGGACGACGTAACCGTCGCGGCCGGCTTCGATCATTTCCTCGTGGGGAGCGGTCGCCAGGAGGGACGGGTCGTGGATCACCGACGGGTCCCCGCCCTGTGACACAACCACGTCGACCAGCTTCTGGAGGGCCGCCCCGCTGGCGATGGTTTCCAGGAGCCGCTCCCGGCCTCCGCCGACTCCGGCCAGGTCGAGCATGACCTCGCCGAACGCCAGAGTGAGCTCCACGACGTCCTCCGGCCCGCCTCCGTTGAGCACCTCGATCGACTCCCGGATCTCGTTGGCGTTCCCCACCTCGCGCCCCAACGGCTGATCCATCCGGGTGATCAGCGCCACCGTGTGGACTCCGTTCACCGTCCCGATCCCGACCATGGTGCGGGCCAATTCCCTCGCCGTCTCGAGGTCCCTCTTGAAGGCTCCGGAGCCGGTCTTCACATCGAGAAGTAACCCGTCGAGGCCTTCGGCAAGCTTCTTGGACATGATCGAGGAGGAGATCAGCGGAATCGAGGGCACGGTGGCAGTGGCGTCGCGCAGGGCATAGAGCTTGCGATCGGCCGGAACCAGGGTCTCCGATTGCCCCGCCAGCACCAGGCCGTGCCCGACAAGCACCTCCCGGAACCGTTGCGGGTCGAGGGCGGTGGTGAAGCCGGGGATGGTTTCCAGCTTGTCGAGGGTGCCGCCGGTGTGGCCCAGCCCACGGCCCGAGATCATCGGGACGGCCACACCGCAGGCCGCGACCAAAGGTTGGAGAGGAATCGAGATCTTGTCGCCGACCCCGCCAGTCGAGTGCTTGTCGACCTTGGGCAATGGAATGTCGGAGAAATCCAGGACCTCGCCCGAGTGCAGCATCGCCGAGGTCCAGGCCGCCAGCTCGCCGGGGTCGAGCCCGTTGAGGAAGATGGCCATGGCCATCGCCGACATCTGGTAATCGGTAACCGACCCCTCGGTGTAGGACTGGATGAGCCAATCGATCGCCTCGGGGCTGAGGGTGCCCTTGTCGCGTTTGATCTCGATCAGCTCGACTGCGGTGAACGCCATCGTCCGGGAAACGCTATCGAATTGATGGAAGGTCAGAGGTATTCGTTGCGCTCCAGCCACCGCATGGCGAAGAATCCCTCCAATGCGGGCAGGTAGAACGTGATCGCTCGATAGACGATGGTCGCGGCAAATGCCGCCGACTGGTCGACTCCGAGTGCGGTGAGGAACCCGGTCATGACGGCTTCGGCCACGCCCACGCCACCGGGGATCGGGACGAATCCTCCCAAGAGATCGGTAGCGACGGCAACGACGAGCGCGGATCCGAAGCTGAGATCAACCTCAATTGCCTGGAGCACGAGCCACAGTGTCGAGCCGAGTATCAGCCAGTAGACGAGATTGCTGCCCAGGAGCCCGAACGCCCTGCTCGGCTGGCGGAGCACGGTGACCAAAGTTCCCCATCCCTGTTGGACGATGGGGACGATTCGGTCCCTGAGCCTCCTCACCCGCAACACGGTGATCACCGTGCCGACCACCAGGAGCACCACGATCAACAAGATGATGGCCCAATTGACGTCGACCGGATCGATGTCGAGCGTGACGTCGCTGGAAATGAACCCGGCGATCAGGATGACGCACTGGACGAGGAATCCGGAAAAAGTGTCGACCGCTCCCTGGGTGACCGCCATCGTGATCGTCAGCCCGAACTTGTGGAGGAACGCCGCGTTCATAGCCACGCGGCCGGCGGCACTCGGAATGGCCAGGCTGACGAACTTGGCGGCAAGGTTGAGAGTGACCAACGGCCAGAAGGGAAGGGGTCGGGGCACCGCAAACATTGTGGCGGTCGCCTGCGGGAAGAACATCGACTGTCCGACAAACAGAGCGAGGAGAATGAGGCCCCACGTCGCGGTCTCGAGCACCTCCCACACTGCCGCGTAATCCACGCTGGTGAACAGTGGAATCAGAGCCGAGGCCATGAGGATGAGCAACCCGCTCATGACGAGGTTGCGTGGAGTGACTCTGCGCAGCTTCGCCGGATCCGGGAGTTTTTGACCCGTCGCCCCGACCACCGCGGCCTGAACTTCCTTCATGACGTCCTTGGGTTCTTCTGCTTGCTTTCTGGTCTTGGTGCTGATCGCCGGCAGCTGCAGGTAGGGCAGTGTGGAGGCGAGCGTGTCTACTCCCAGCCCCGCAGCCGCGGTCTGGACCGCTCGTTCGGCGCCGATCAACAGGCTCAGCGAGAACAGCAGTTCGACCACATCATGGGCTCGTTCCACCTCGCCGATGGCGAGCGACCCGAGTGAGAAGTCGACAAGCGTGTGAGTGTCGGCCTTGACTTCGATGGCCTTGGCTGTGAGAGACCCGTGGGAGATCGAGGAGGCGTGAAGTTGGACCAGGTCGCTCCAGACGGCAAGCAGAAGGTCATCGCTGATGTCCGCCGGATCGATGTCGTCGAGGGCAGACCCACCACTCGCCACAGCCAGCAGGGCTATTTCGGATGATGCCTCGCCGACAGCCAGAACCTCCGGAACCCGGGCTCCTGCCCGACCGGCGAACAAAGTGACCAACGCCTCATGCTCGGCCGCCTGCAGCCGGGAATAGCCAAGAGTCTGCGCGTCTTCTCGATACCACAGCGTTCGCCAGACCTTGGCCGCCAGCTGCGACTCGGTTGCGTCCCGTCCGTAGGCCTTGATGGTGATCGGCGTGCCAGATTCCGTCGTTGCGGTGAAGCTGCGCACACCCCATGACTGCTCCGGGTTGATCTGAATGTCCTTGACGACCAGACCGAGGGCCCGCAAGGCACTCGCTACCGAGGATCGATCTGGATACCCGCGAGGCGAGCCCACGACCAAGAGCACGCCTCCGGCCACGAGAAGCCCGATACCCAACGATCCAACGGTGTCGGAAGGATGGCCGAGCTCCAGCGCGACCGCAGAGACGGCGAGTGTGGTGATGGTGATCCAACCGAGACGCCGCATCGGTCGGCTCAGATGAGGCGACGCCGCTACCAGAATCGCGGTCACCAGCACGACGCGAAGCACCGGGAACCGCGGGTCAGGGGAGTCGAGCCCGAGTTCGGGGAACACATACGGCCAGGAACCGGTCAGAGCAAACCCGAGAATCGAACCGAACGCCGTGGCCACTATGGCCGCGACACCCACGTCGCGTAGGGCACCTCGACGTTCACGCCCCCCTGTGATGACAGCAATGAGGATTCCGAGCCCATAGAGGAGGCCGAACGCATACCCCAGGGAGAACAAAGAACCCACCCACGAAGGCAGTGAGGTCAGGAAATCCGTGAGCGCCTGCTCCCACGGCGGAAGGCGATCGATACCGACGACGCCCCAGAGGAGAAGGAGCAATCCGGTGATGACAGTGACAGCATCGGCTGCTCGTCTCGCTCTCGGCTGGGCTTCAGTCGAGATGAAATAGCTCAGTCGGGATGTTTCGGGCGTCGCCGGCTGCTCATCGGTCCCAGAGTTCGGCGGTCGGGTCAAGCTTTGCTACCCGATCCCCTCGAGTTCAGGCAGCCTGAGAGCCAGGTTCACGTTCTGCAGCGCCTGGACCGCGGCCCCCTTCAAGAGGTTGTCGAGTGCCGCCACCACGACCACGTTGTACCCGTCGGCGCTGGTATCGATGCCACCGAGGAGGACTCCCAAGCGGCCGGTACCGTCCCTCAACTCGGGGACCTCGTCCTGGATCTCGATCAGGGGCTCCGGTCCGTACCACTTGTCGAACAGCGCCTCGACTTCCCTGGTGCTAATCGCCCGGGCCAGGGGGATGTGGGCGGTGACGATCAGACCCCGGAACGCCGGGTGGACGTGAGGCATGAAGCGAACCGCTATCCCGAGATGGCGAACCGTCTCCTCCTCATGGTTGTGCCCCACCAGCTGGTAGGGCATCAGGTTGTCCCGGAGCCGTTCGGTGTCATTACGCGGCCCGGGGGTAACGCCTGCCCCCGAGTACCCGGAGACACCGAAGACCGCGGGCACACCGGAGGTGAGCTCGACTAGGGGAGCCAGGGCAATCTGCATCACCGTGGCGTAACAACCCGGGTTGGCGATCCGGGTTGCCCCTTGCAACCGGTCCCGGCGCAGCTCGGGCAACCCGTAGGCCCAGTCGTCGTCGAGGCGGTGATCGGCCGAGATGTCGACGATCACGGTGTCGGCGCCGATGGACTCGACGTATGGGTCTCCCGCTCCGTTGGGGAGGGCCAGGATCACAACATCGGTTTCCAGGTTGGAGACGTCGCTCGGGCCAATCGACTCGAAAACCATGCCATCGAGGCCCGGGACGGCCTGACCGGCCAGTTCACGAGAGCCTGCGTAGAGGAGGTCGAGGGCGGGATGACCATGGATGAGTCTGACGATCTCGGCGCCGGTGTGACCGCGCGCTCCAACCAGACCAACCGTGAAACGGTCACTCATCGGCATCGCCGACGAAAGAGGCGGGGAGCGAGGCAATCATCGCCACTCGGTCCGCGATACGGTTGAAGTCAGGCTCGCCTCTCCAAAAGACGGTCCATGGCCCTTGCTTGACGGAACCGTCGGCCTGCTCGGCATAGAAGGCGTTGAACCCGTTCTCGGTTCGGGAGCGCCAGTAGAGAAGGGGATAGTCGGCGGTGACATGGGCCCAAACCGTCCTCGCCAGACCTTCACCCCGGGCATCCTCGTGGATGGCGAACTTGTCGAGGTAGGCGAAGTCACCGAGTCGGGCGATCAAGGCGCCGGCGCGGAGGCTCTCCGACAGATAGGCGGTCTCGAGGGCGAGAGAGTCCCACCAGGCGGGTTTCAACGCCCTCCCGAAGGCCTCCTCGACCAGCTTCTCGATCTGGCCCCGATCGAGTGCGACCTTGTCGGGCTCTTTTCCGATCAGCTCGCCGCGCCGGACCATCGTCCCCGACCCGCCGTGGGTGAACAATTCTTTGACCAGGCCCGAAGGCGTGGTGATCGAAACCGATGTCGAGAGCGGGGTGTCATCGAGAAGGGCCTTGATCTCGGCCAGCTTGAGCCTCATCCCCGAGTGCAACCAATCCCGACTCATCAGGTGGTCGTAGTCGGAGGCGAGGTTGATCGATTCGATCAGCCTCGCCTCGGCATCCAGCAAGCCGCCGGCGCCGGCGAGGAAGATGATCTTCATCGGTTGCACGGCATGGACCAGGGCCCTGGTCGCCGCGTCGGCGTTGATATTCACCAGCTGCCCGCCCGGGGCAACCCCGAGACAGGTGAGGATGGGGATGGCTCCTGAGGCCACGATGGAGCGAATCAGGGGCAGGTGGACCTCGGTGGGCTCCCCGACCAGCCCGTACCTGTCCCGATCGACGTAGTCGGCATCGAAGGCTCCCTCGGTGAGCCCGTGGGCAGCCACACCCTGGCTCCTCACCGCCTCGACCAACAGGATGTTCTGTTCGATGAAGGTGTCCCGCGCCGCATCGAGCACCTCGGGGCCGGTCACCCTGAGCCCGTCGATCTTCTCGGTGGCGATCCCGCGAATCTCGAGTGCGGCGTCGAGCTGGGGGCCTCCGCCGTGGATGACGATCGGAGTCAGTCCGACGGTGTGGAGGAAGGCGAGGGCCGCGGCCGTCTCGTCGAGATGATCGCGGAGGATGGCGCCGCCGATCTTGATCACGGCAAAACGAGCCCTGTCCACCTCGGAAAACCGCTGCAGATATGAGCGGATCTCCTTGCCGTCGCTCATGTTGCTGAGCAGGTGGACGATGGTCTGTCGTACGTCGCGGCTACTGGCCATGATCTGTCCCGTCACCCAACCTGGCCGGCAACCAGGTTCTTCATGATCGCCTTCTGGACGTGGAGACGGTTCTCGGCCTCCTCGTAAGCGAAGCAATTGGGGCCATCGAACACCGCGTCGGTCATGATCAGGTTCCGGCGCATGGGGAGACAATGGCTGATCAGGGCGCTGTTGGTGTTGGCCATCTTCTCCTCGTCCACGATGAAATGCCGGTATCGGTCACGGATCGGCTTTTCAGCCTCCCATTTCCCGAAGTAGGGCAGAGCGCCCCAACTCTTGGCGTATACGACGTCGGCGCCGTCATAAGCCTCGTCTGTGTCGTGGCTGATTGTCACCATGTGCCCCTGGGCGTTGGCGTCATCCTGAGCCTGTTCGAGATATCTGTCGTCGAGGATGTAGTCCTCGGTTGGGCAGAGCAGGGTCACCTCCATCCCGAACTTGGCCGCGATCATCAGAGCCGAGTTGGCCACCGCGGTGTTGAGCGGTTTGGGGTGGTAGCTCCATGTGAGCAGGTACTTCTTGCCATCGAGGGGCCCGAGTTTCTCCTGCAGGGCCATGACATGAGCCAGTTCCTGACAAGGGTGGACGATGGTCTCCATGTTGATCACAGGCACGTCTGAGTGCCTGGTGAATGAGTTGAGGATCCGATCCTTGCGATCTTCCTCCCAATCCACGAACTTGGGGAAGGCCCGAATCCCGATCAGGTCGCAATACCGGGAGAGGACCTGGGCCGCCTCCTTGACGTGCTCTTCGGCTTCGCCGTCCATGACCACGCCGTCCTCGAACTCGAGTGGCCACATCCCTCCTTCAGGGGAGAGGACCACGGCGTGGCCTCCGAGTTGATTGATGCCGACATCGAAGGAGGTTCGGGTGCGCAGGGAGTTGTTGAGAAAGACGAGAGCGATGGTCTTGCCGGCGAGAGAGTCACCTATAGGCGTCTTCTTGAGGGCCCGCGCCTCGTCGACGAGGGCTTGAAGCTCCGGCCGAGACCAGTCGGCTGTGGTGAGGAAATGCCTCATTGCTGTTGTTTACAAGCCGGAGCTGCTCTTTGGCGAAGCCGCCTTGGCCTTGGCGTTCGGCTTGGCCATTTCACGCGCCTCATTGGCGAAGAATTCGAGGGCGGCTGCGGTCTTGGTCTGCTGCTCGGCCGAGAGATCGATGCCATGTCCGGTCAGGAACGCCCGTGCCTCCGCGGCCACCTGGAAGGCCTCGTTGGGCATGCACTTGGTCGACAACTCCAGGATGCGCGAACCGTCGGGGTAATTCCACAGCTCGGCCACCATCGAGCGATTGAAGTCCCGTGGGGCGAACTTGAGCTTGAAGACGTTGATTGGCCCCAGGACCTTCAAATCGTCCAGCTCGAGCCCTTCGGGTGCATGGTCGGCAAAGAAAGCCCGCTGTTGTTTGGTGAACAGTTTGCGGATCGGGCGCTTTCCGGCCGCCACCTCTCTCACGTCAAGTGATTTCGCCACCCCCTTCATCGAGCCGGAGCACACATAACCGCCGGGAAGGGCGTCCACCTCGACGCCGAAGTCGGGCGATTTGCGGAGCTCAGGGGGCAAGTCGTCGGGCACAACGGGGCGCAACTTCACCGTCGAGTCCCCGTCGCGGCCCTGAATGCGGCGGGCCCGCACCACAACTCCGGCTTTGTTGAGCGTCAGGTCGACCGTGTCGAAGAAGAAGACCTGGCGAATGTGCGCGTCCAGGGGGTCCACGTCCAGGGCGGCTATCGCCGAGCGTCGGCCGGAGTCGGGAACCGTGAGCTTCAACTCGACGCTATCGGCCTTCTTGATCAGTGTCAGAAGTGTGCTCAACTCTTCGGCAGTGAGGTTGCCGGGTGCGCTGGTCTTGGTGGTCATCTTCGCTTGTCCTCGTTTAGGTGGCACTTACGATAGGCGACCGTGGAGAGCCGCTCTAGTGGCGGATGTTGACCCCCGGTTGGCGCAGAGCCATCATGGACCGTGTGTTGACCGGAGGTTGACCGGATGAGCATGACCTACCAGGAACTGGTGGCGGCGGCCAAGAGCCAGATCCGTGAGATCCAGCCCGAAGAGCTCGAATCGCGGCTGGGTGAGGTCACGGTGCTGGACGTCCGTGAGGCCGACGAGTTCGATCAGGGCTCCATCGAAGGATCGATCCACCTGGCGCGGGGCCTGCTCGAGGGCTCGGTCCGGAGCCACGTCCCCGACATCGACCAACAGGTGGTCCTCTATTGCGCCGTTGGAGCGAGGTCGGCCTTGGCAGCGCTTTCCCTTCAGCAGTTGGGTTACACCGAGGTCTTCTCGTTGGCGGGTGGATTCGGGAGATGGAAGGCCGAGGGCTTCCCCTGGGGAACGCCGAAGGGCTTGACCACCGACCAGCGGGGCCGTTACAGCCGACACACACTCCTGCCCGAGGTGGGGGAAGCGGGCCAGATCAAGCTGCTCGAGTCGAAGGTGGTGGTGATCGGAGCCGGTGGCCTCGGCTCGCCGGCGGCGCTCTATCTGGCGGCGGCCGGGGTGGGAACCCTGGGGATCGTGGACTTCGATGTGGTCGATGTCTCCAACCTGCAGCGGCAGATCCTGCACAACGTCGAGCGGCTCGGTCAGTCGAAGGTCGAATCGGCCCGGGAGACCTTGAGCGCACTCAACCCCGACGTCAAGATCGTCACCTACAACGAGCGCCTTTCCGCTGACAACGTGCTTCGCATCCTTGGCGGTTATGACGTCATCGTCGACGGCGGGGACAATTTCCCGACCCGTTACCTGGTCAACGACGCGTCCCTTCACCTGCGGATCCCGGTGGTGCACGGCTCCATCTTCCGGTTCGAAGGACAGGTCACGGTCTACGACCCCTACCACGGGCCGTGCTACCGCTGTCAGTTCGCCGAGCCGCCCCCACCGGAGCTGGCGCCTTCGTGCGCCGAGGCCGGGGTTCTCGGGGTGCTACCGGGGATCATCGGGTCGCTGCAGGCCATCGAGGCGATCAAGATCCTGCTCCAGCTCGGAGACCCCTTGGTCGGGCGTCTTCTCACCTACGACGGGTTGAGCCAGGAGTTCCTGCCCTTGAACGTCCGGCGCACCCCGGATTGCCCGGCGTGCGCCGACGAGGATCATCCACCGAGGCTGGTGGATTACGACCCGTCTTGTGCTCCTGCCGGATCGGTTGCCCGGCCTTAGCTGGCGAGGGCGAAGTTGACCGAGAGGTTGATCGTGACGACTGAGGTACCGGGCTCAATCGGGGTCTCACTTGCCCTGTCACCCCCGGCAGCCTCGTAGAAGACGGGTGGCTGGGTGCTGCTCACCGTCTCGTTGATCGAGATCGCTTTTCCCAGTTCCTGACCCGACAATTCGGCGAGTTGAGTGGCCTTGGCCAAAGCGTCGTCCCAGGCGGCGGCGCGGGCGGCCTCGAGGAGTTCGGCATCGTCGTCGATGCTGAACTGAAGACCGCTCACCCGGGTGTCGTCACCGCCGGCGGCGGTGGCGGCGTCGAGGAGGGAACCGACCTCGTCCACGTTGCGAATCTTGGCCCGGACCGTGTTGCTGACCCGGTAGCCGACGAGCAACTCTGTGTTGTTGGAGTAGTCGTATTCGGGGTAGATCGAATAGTCGGTGGTGGTGATGTCCTCGGGGGCAACTCCACCGTCAGTGAGGGCCGAGATGAGTGCGTCCGCCTTCTGGGCCGCGGTGGCCGCGGCCTCCTGGACGGTGTCGGCGAGAACGGAAACACCCAGGGTGACCTCGACGGTGTCCGGTGTCCCGGTCACCTCTCCGGTGCCGGTGACGGTGATCCCGGTCAGGTTCCCTCCGGCCCCGGTCACGTTGACCACGGGTGGCTCGCTGCTACTCGCTGTGCAGGCGGCGAGAACCAGGGCTGAGACGGCAACCAAGGCCATTGTCGAGCGACGCATCACTACTCCATTCAGGTGTCGTCATTTGGACGGTTGGAGAGGGGTCGATGGTTCCTGGCAACGTGGACCTTTCCCTCCTCGAGGCTCACCCCTTCCTCCTCCAGGAGACGTCTCTGGCGGTCCGGATGGGGTGAGCGGAGCTGGCCACCGGCACCCACCACCCGCCACCAGGGAATCTCGGCATCCGACGTCCGGAGAATCGAGCCCACGGCCCGGGCCGCCCCTGGGAACCCTGCTTCTGCCGCCACCTCACCGTAGGTGACCACCTCGCCGGGTCGTAGTGAGCCGATCACCTCGAGCACTGCCTCCTCGAATCCGCTCACAGCGTCCCGAAGAGACGATCTCCCATGTCACCGAGACCGGGGCGGATGTAGAAATTCTCGTCAAGTTCGCGGTCGAGGGCGGCGGCGACGATCCGGACGTCCGGATGGTCCCTCTCCATCTTCTCCACCCCAGTGGGTGCGGTGACCACGCACACCGCCGTGATGTCGCGGGCCCCGTTCTCCTTGACTTTGTCGACCGCCCAGCTCAACGAGCCACCCGTGGCCAGCATCGGCTCCAGGATCAACACTCTCGCCTGGTCGAGCGGGGGAAACCGCTCGTAGTACTCCATGGGCTCGGCGGTCTCCTCGTTGCGCTGGACACCGGCAAACCCGATGGCGGCGTCGGGAACCAGCGTGAGCACCGATTGCAGAAGCCCGAGACCGGCGCGGAGCACCGCTACCGCCACGACGGGTCGATGGAGCTGGTTGCCCTTCATGTCCTCGAGGGGGGTCCTGACGTCGACCTCGTCGGCCGGCATGTCCGAAAGGGCTTCGGCGACCAGGAGGTAGCCGAGACGCTCGGCCGTCTGGCGGAACTCGGGAGGCTCGGTGTCGGCGCGGCGCAGGACCGTGAGCAGATCGCCGGCGAGGGGGTGGTCGAGGAGAGTGAGGGGCATGGGAGGCAAGGTTAAGCGGCACCGTTGCCGCGTGGCGGGGAGCGAAAGCGGCCTGCCTACCCGGTGTTGCGCATCCCGGTGGCGATCCCGTTCACGGTGAGCAGCAATGCCCGACTCAGATCGGGCCCGGTCTCACCGGAGCGGCTTCGGGCCAGCAATGACACCTGGAGATAGTTGATCGGGTCGAGATAAAGGTCGCGTACCGCGAGGGTCTTACGCAGCAAGGGGAGGTCCTCGATCAAGACCTCATGCTTTCGAACGGCGATGATCTCGCCGGTGGTCAACTCGGCTTCTGACTTGAGACGATCCAACAATCCACGGTGCTGGGCCGGGACCAGGGCTTCGACGTATCGCTCGGCAATGTCGAGATCGGTCTTGGCCAATGTCATCTCCACATTGGAGAGGAAGGTCTGGAAGTAAGGCCACTCGTCGGCCATCTCGTCGATCACCTCGCCGTATCCGGCCTTGCCCGCGGCTTGGAGCCCACTCCCCACCCCATACCAGCCGGGGACGATTTGACGGGTTTGGGTCCAGCCGAATACCCAGGGGATGGCTCGCAGGTCTTCGATCCCTCCAACGCCGCCGGGCCGGCGTGACGGCCGGCTGCCCAGATTGAGCCGCCCCAACTCCTCCACCGGAGTCGAGGTCAGGAAGTACGGAACCAGACTCGGGTGCTCCACAAGTTCGCGGTAGGCGCTGTGGGCTTCGGTGGAGAAGCAATCCATCGCCTCGGTCCAGCGATCGAGGGTCTCTCGGGAACGCCGGGATCGACGGTGAAGAAGCGACGATTCGAGCACCGAGGCCAACAGCAACTCCAGGTTGCGAGCTGCGATATCGGGATTCCCGTACTTCTCGGAGATCACCTCTCCCTGTTCGGTCACCTTGAGGTCGCCGTCGATCGTCCCGTAAGGCTGGGCGAGGATGGCGGCGTGAGTGGGGCCGCCACCTCTGCCGACGGTTCCGCCACGGCCGTGGAACAGCCGGAGATGGACCCCATGCTCGGCGGCGACGTTTCGCATCACCCGTTGCGCCTTGTAGATCTCCCATTGGCTGGTGGTGATGCCCCCGACCTTGTTGGAGTCCGAGTACCCCAGCATCACCTCCTGGGTGTCGCCCCGGATCGAGACGATGCGCCGGTAATGAGGGTCGGCGAAGAGACCTTCGAGAAGCGGGCCGGCATTCGCCAGATCGTCGATGGTTTCGACCAGAGGGACGATCCCGATCGACGCCACCCCCCGGCGCAGGTCGATCAGGCCCGCCTCCCGGGCCAGGACCGCCACCTCGAGGACGTCGGCGGGGGTCTCGGTCATGGAGACGACGTAGCTCTCGATGACCTGATCGCCATAGCGGGCCTTGGCCTCGGCGATGGCGTGGAAGGTGCCGAGCGTGTTCCCGGCCTCGTCACTGGTGACCGTGTTGGGGCCGGTGAGTGGTCGCGACCCGGCCAGCTCGGATCCGAGCAGACTCTGCCGTCCCTCGTTGTCTAGTCCGTCGTATGGGATATCGACCAGGTCGTAGAACTCGGCGAGCGCCGAGTGGTGCTTGGCGGCGTGCTCCCTGATGTCGAGGGTCGCCATCTGGAACCCGAAGGTCACCGCCGCCCGACGAACCCTGGACAGGGCGCCATCTGCGATCAGCTGGCCCCGGGCGGCCCGCAGCGACGAGTCCATGATGTCGAGGTCGGCTATCAGCTCCCCGGGGTGGGCGTAGTCGTGCCCGGCCCGGTAGGGGAGCCCCTGCTGGATCCGCCGGTTGGTGTTGATCAGCCGGGCATGGATGTAGGAGCACTTGAGCCGATAGGGCTCGGCCGCGGTCCGACGCTGCTCCCGTTGCCAGATCTCGGGTAGATGCTCGCGATCTTCGGCCAGCGAAGCGCCGAGCTCCTCGCTGATCGGGGAGAGCCTCTGGGACATGGAAAGCTCGTTCGAGAGGTTTTCCATCCGAGAGATCAGATGGTGGAGCCCGCGGTCGTGTTGCAGGGCCAGGGTGTCGAGGGTCGTGGACGGGGTCACCTCGGGGTTGCCGTCCCGGTCGCCACCGACCCAGGACCCGAATCTGATCGGGGCGGCGGTGACCGGTAGCCCCAAACGCTCCAATTGGTAGGCGACATGGTCGGCGAGCCCGGGCATCACCTCGTCGGCCACCTGGACCAGGTAGTAGAGGGCGGAGCGGGCCTCATCCACCGGGCTCGGTCTCTCGATTCGCAGCTCGTCGGTCTGCCAGATCTGGTCGATCAGCTCCGCCGAGCGGTGGTCGATCATCAACCGGAGGTCCTCATCCTGGGCCTCCAGCCGCTGCTCGATCAGGTCGGCGAGCCGGCGTGTCTTGCTGAGAATTGAACGTCGGGCCGCTTCGGTGGGATGGGCGGTGAAGACAGGCCTCACTTCAAGACGGGAGAGCACCTCTGCCAGCTCGTCGCTATCCACCCCGGCGTCCAGGATTCGGTCCACCGTTGCCTTCAGATACCGATCATCCGTGGCGAGTTGGTCGACCCGGTGTACCTGCTCGGCGACGTTGGCCAGGTAGAAGTAGGTGGTGAAGGCCCGCACCAGGGCGATCACATCGTGGACGGCGAGGGCGGACAGCACACCGTCGAGCCCGTCGGAAGCTTCGGCGCTCCCACCCCGGCGAACCGACTTGCCCAGGGCTCGCACCTTTTCGACGAGATCCAACAACTCCGGGCCGTGCTGGCGGACCAGGGCGTCACCGAGCTGATTGCCCAGCCGACGGATGTCGGCGCGGAGCTGTTCGTCGGGATTTGTTGCCACGAGGACAGGGTAGGTCGTGTGCGGCTACCCACCGTGACGGTGGAGGCCTGCACACGGAACTGCTCACAACCAAACCGTGTGCACCGACCCACCGTGACGGTGGGCGATGGCACACGCGTATTCAGGCGTCCTCGGGGCGCTGTTTGTGGACCCGTCCCTCGACACCGTGAAGTGAGATCCCGGTCCCGTGCCCGTAACGGACCAATGTCATCTCGGCCAGGATCGATACCGCAACTTCCTGTGGGCTCTCGGCCCCGATGTCGAGACCGACCGGGCCTCGCACCCGGGCGATGTCCTCGTCCGAAAAACCCATCTCACGCAATCTCCCCTCGCGCAAGTCCTGGGTGCGCCGGCTCCCCATGGTCCCGATGTAGCGGACCGGGCTCTTCAATGCCGCCTCCAGGACCGGGTCCTCATGAGCCGGGGAGTGGGAGAGGATCACCACCCAGGTCCGGCGGTCGAGGGGGATCTCGCCGATCACATCGTGGGGCCAGCCGACGATGATCCGCGAGTTGGGAAACCGCTCCGGCGTTGCGAAGGCGCCACGGGAGTCGATCACGGTCACCCGGTAGCCCATCTGGGCGGCGAAGCTCGCCAGCGCCTGGCCGATGTGGACCGCACCCACGATGACCAGCTCTTGGGGCGGGGCCAGCGATTCGACGAACACCGTGTGCGGCGGGTACTCCAGGGTCCGGTGCTGCTCGTGATCCATCAGCATTCTGGCGTCGGAAACGGCGTTAGGGGAGAGGTCGGAGGGGAGGTTTCCAGCCACCACTTGGCCACTCGAGTCGAGCACCACCTTGGCGCCGGTGTCCGGGCCTTCGACGAAGGTGAGCACCGACCCGTACTCCTCACCTTCCAGTATCTGCTCGATCGCCTCGAGCGTGCTCACCATGGCTCGATGAAGATGTCGATGGTGCCACCGCAGGCCATGCCGACCTCGAACGCATCGTCGTCGGCGATCCCGTAGGTGACGGTCTTTGGCTTCCCGGTTTCGATCACCTCCTGGGCATGGAGGAACACGTCGTTCTCGACACAGCCGCCGCTGACCGAGCCCTCCATGTCGCCGGCGTCGGAGACGAGGAACTTGGATCCTTCGGGCCGGGGGGCGCTGCCATGGACCCGGATCACGGTGGCCACCGCCACCTTCTTGCCTTCCCCGACCCAGCGGTTGCGCACTTCGATCTGGTGTCTCATGGTCGCGGCATTCCCCTCATCGACTCCAGCACCCGGACCACGCCCCGGAAGTCGTTGACGCTAGCGGCGGGGAGCAGCTCGTCGACGTGGGGCAGCACCGCCTGCATCCCCCTGGTCAGCGGCTCATAGCTGTTTCGGGCCGCCAGCGGGTTGAGCCACAGCACCTGATGCACCGATCTGGATAGGCGCGCCATCTCGGTCGACAACAACGCAGGGTCACCGCAATCCCATCCATCCGAGAGAATGAGGACCACCGGCCCACCCCGGGCCAGCCGCCGGCTCCACACTTTGTTCCAGGTGGCGAGGGCCTCTCCGATCTTGGTTCCCCCCGACCAATCAGGGACCCGGCCCGAGACCCTGGCCAACGCCGCCCTGGTATCCCTTCTCTCCAAGTCCTCGGTGATCCGGGTCAGTTCGGTGGAGAAGGTGAAGACCTCCACCTCGCGCAGACGTCGTTGGGCGGCATGGGCGAACACCAGGAACAGGTCGGCGTACTTCTCCATGGAGCCCGAGATGTCGGCGATGATGATCAGGGGGCGCTCCCGCTGGCGACGCCGTTTCCATTGCATCTGCATCAGGGCGCCGGTCGGGCCCACGGCCCCATGCAGGGTGCGGCGCAGGTCGGGCCGTCTCCCATCTCCGGAGACCCAGCGTCGGGTCTGGTAGGGGGAGGGGTGCCACATCATCGACATGACGAGACGACGCGCTTCGACCAGCTCCTCCTCCTCGAGGTCGGCGAAGTCACGACCGGCGAGGCGCTCCACTGCGGAGGCCCCGCCCTGGTCGGCGACGTCGATCTCGACGCTGCCCCCTGAGGCTTCCAGCCGGTAGGAGGCGGTGCTCTGTGAGGGCGGGTCGTCCGGATTCCGGTTGACGATCCGGGGCGGCAGTATCCGGTCGAAGAAGATCTCGAACTCCTCGTCGAATACCGGGATCTGGCCGGGGTCGGTCACGGTGAGGGAGCGGAGCGCGGCCTGGGCCTGGGAGCGCCGGGAGAGATCGATCAGGACCAGGGCCCGGGCCATGTCCGCGGTCTGGTCAGAGGTCACGGTGAGGCCGCGGTTGCGCAGGGCACCTGAGAACTCGGAGAGCTGGTCGATGAGACCGGGTCGTCTCATCCGACGAGGGTGTCGACTCCGGCTTCGGTCACCATGTCGATGTCGTCCTTGTACTTGAGCACGACCCCGAGGGTGCGCTCGATGGTCGGAACCGTCAACTCGCCGGCCCCAAGCAACCGCAGGGACTCTGCCCAGTCCAGGGTCTCGGCGACCCCCGGCGGCTTGAACAGGTCCATCCGGCGCAGAGTTTGCATTGCCCGGGTGATCGCCAAGGCGAGCCCGCTTTCCAGCTCGGGGACCTTGCGTTTGATGATGTCCGCCTCCCGGGCCGGAGTCGGATATTCGATCCAGTGATATATGCATCGCCGTTTCAGGGCGTCGTGGATCTCCCGGGTTCGGTTGGAGGTGAGGACCACGATGGGCCGGCTCTCGGCGGCGATGGTCCCGATCTCGGGGATCGTCACCTGGAAGTCGGAGAGCAATTCCAGGAGGAAGGCCTCGAACTCCTCATCGGCGCGGTCCAACTCGTCGATGAGCAGCACCGGGCGGTGGCTGTCGGTCGCGGCTTCGATCGCCTGGAGCAGGGGCCTGGCGATAAGGTATTCCCGGCTCATGATGTCGTCGGGGGTGGCGGTGGCCCCCTCGCCACGGGCTTCGAGGAGACGGATCGCCATCATCTGGCGGGCATAGTCCCACTCGTAAAGAGCCTGGCCGACGTCGAGACCTTCGTAGCACTGGAGCCGGATCAGGCTCTCCCCGGTGATCGCTGCCAGGACCTTGGCCACCTCGGTCTTGCCCACCCCGGCCTCCCCTTCCAGGAACAGGGGCCGCCCGAGCTGGATGGCGAGATGAATGGCAACAACCAGACTCTCGTCGGCGAAGTAATTCTGATCGTCGAGCGCTTGCCCTAGGTCTTCGATGGTGGTCGGGATCACCGGAACAGCCTATGTCGCCCCAGCCAGGTAGGTCCGTAGAATCGACTCGTGTACGGGATCACCCTCACAGTGGCCGCATGCCTGCGCTCGGGCACTCGCGCCGACGTCGCCTGGGTGGTGGCGGCCGAGGGGTTGCCGCTCGCCGACTGGTCCGACGCCGTGGTGTTCACCCCCGGGGGCGGCCGGATCGGGTCTATCGCCGGCGGTGCCCTCGACGGCCAGCTGTCTGAGCTTGCCGGGCGGTGGAACGCGGGCCGGCTGGTCGACCTGAGCATCAACGAGATCGACGCCTTGATCGCAGGCCTCCCCTCGGCCGGCTCTGCCCGCTGCCTCTTGGTGCCGGCCGATGCGCTCCCCGGAGATCTGTGGGATCTCCTGACTGGCCGCCAATCGGTGTGCCTGGTGTGCCGGATGGAGGGTGACGAGGTGGCCGATATTCGCCTCTATACCGCAAACACCATCGGCGAGGCAGCGGAGGTCGTGGAACAGCTGTTCGCGACCGGCGCCAGCGGGTCGATGATCGTCGAGAACGAGGTGGTCACCGTGTTCCGCCCGGTGCCCCAGCTGGTCATCATCGGGAGTACCCCGGTTGCCGACGCCCTGGCCGAGTTGGCGGCATTGGTTGGCTGGCGCACCCGGATCCTCACCGACGCGGCGTCGGCGACTGGTGTCATCGCCACCCTTTCCCAGCTCGACAAAGTCGTGGTGACGGTGCACGACCTGGACCTCGCCGGCGCCGCCCTCATGGCCGCTCTGGACAGCGAAGCGGGCTATATCGGAGCCCTCGGCGCCCGTCGAATGCAGGAGAACAGGGCCGATTGGCTGGCATATCGGGGGGTGACCGACCTCACCCGTGTCCACGGTCCCGCAGGCTTCGATATCGGAGCCGAGACCCCTGCCGAGATCGCGGTCTCTATCCTCGCCGAGGCCATCGCCGCCAGCACCGCCGACCGGGCCGACGCCGTGGAGTGAGCAGCGTGTGCCGGTTAGACTCAAGAATCGACGATCTCAGGCGATACCGCTGTCCAGGGAGCACCAAATGACCGCCCAAGACGACACCACTGCTGACGTCCTGCAGTCGGTTTGGATGACCAGTCACGATCACAACGAGCTCGACGAGGACTGCAGCCCAAACAAGTCGTGCCGCAACATGAAGGACGTGACTTTCGACGGGTACGCCGAGCCCGGAAGCGACCTGGGAGCGGCGTGGCGGGCCAAGCTGGCCCGCGAAGGCAAGCTGTCCACGTCCGGTGCGTCGATCCGCGAGCTGATCCTCGGTCAGGGCGAGCAGCCCTGACCGAACCGGCCACCTCCCACCGACAGGCGGTCCGGCTGTGAGCGACGACCTAGCGCACTCACCTCCAGCCGGCGTCGGCGAGCTCACCGACCGGCTCCGCCAGGGCGGGTACCTGGCCGACCGGGGTCTCTCCACCGCCGTCTACGTAGCACTGACATTGGGCCGTCCTCTGCTGCTCGAAGGCGAAGTGGGGGTGGGCAAGACCGAGCTGGCCAAGGTGCTGGCGTCGGTGTTCGAACGCCGCCTGATCCGACTCCAGTGCTACGAGGGCATCGACACCAACCAGGCTCTCTACGAATGGGATTACGCCCGCCAAATGCTGCAGATAAGGGCGCTGTCCGAGCACAACCTCGCCGACGAGACGCAAGTCGACAAGCTCTTCGGCCCCAAGTTCCTCCTGGAACGGCCGCTGCTGACCGCGGTGCGAGAAGGGGACCGCGCCGTGCTCCTGATCGACGAGATAGATCGAGCCGACGACGAATTCGAGGCGTTCCTGCTCGAGCTGCTCTCCGATTACCAGATCACCATCCCCGAGATCGGGACCATCGTCGCCGAGGCGCCGCCGATGGTGATCCTCACCTCGAATCGCACCCGCGAGCTCCACGACGCCCTCAAGCGGCGCTGCCTGTACCACTGGGTGGGCTATCCCAGCGCCGAACGCGAGGTGGAGATCATCCTGGTCCGCGCCCCAGGGGCCACCGAGGCCCTGGCCCGCAAGGTGGTGGCAGCTGTGAACCGGCTTCGCCAACTCGACCTGGTCAAGCCACCCGGGGTTGCGGAGACACTCGATTGGGTGGCCACTCTCAACGTTCTGGGCCGATCGGACCTCGACCCAGGCACCGTGCAGGACACCCTGGGCGCCGTAGTCAAGGAGCGCGATGACCTCGAGACGGCGCTGAATCACCTCGAGGAGATCGCAGTCGATGGTTGAGGAACAGATCGCAGTCGACTACATGGATCTTGCCGACCGTGCTCCGTTCGTCCAGATGCTGGTCGACTTCGGCGAGGAGCTGCGCAGGGCAGGGGTGCCGGTAGGGTCGGGCGACCTGCTGGCCTACTGCGGCGCCATGGCGTGGCTCGACCCGGGCGACCTGCTCGACCTCTATTGGGCAGGTCGGACCACGCTGGTCACCCGCCGCGACCATATCGCGGTGTATCACAAGGTGTTCCGGAGCTTCTTCCTCGACGACGGCGGGGACTTGCCCGATCCGATCAAGCTCGCCCTCAAACAGTCCACGATCGAGAACCAGTCGGTGATCGAGGTTCCAGCCACTGAGCCAGGCCGGTTGGGCAAGGACGAGGAGGAGGCCAAGTTGGGGCTGATGGCCTCCGACATCGAGATCTGGCGTCACAAGTCCTTCGCCGCATGCACACCTGAGGAGCTGGCAGCTCTGCGCCGGATCATGGTTCGCACCCGGGTCATCCCGCCTCGCCGGCGCACCCGGCGCACCCAGCCGACGCCGTCAGGGAGTCGGCCCGATCTGCGGCGCACGGTCAGGACCACGTTGCGGACCCACGGCGAGCCGTCCGAGCTCTTCTGGCGGCAGCGCCGGCTGAAGATGCGGCCACTCGTCCTCATCCTCGACGTATCGGGGTCGATGTCCGACTATTCCCGCAACCTTCTCCAGTTCGCCTACTCGACGAGACGCGCCACCTCCCGCGTCGAGGTGTTCTGTTTCGGCACGCGTCTGACCAGGATCACCAGATCACTGGAAAAGCGGCGCCCCGATGACGCCCTCGACGATGCCGCCCGGTCGGTGTTCGACTGGGAGGGCGGAACCCGCATCGGCCACGCCATCGACACTTTCGTCCGCGAGTGGGGCCGCCGGGGGATGAGCCGGGGGGCCATCGTGGTCATCTGTTCCGATGGGCTCGACCGCGGCGACCCGGCGCTACTGGCCGGGGCGATGGAGCGACTCTCCCGGCTGAGCCACAAGGTGGTGTGGATGAACCCGCACAAAGGCGACGAAACCGACTTCCGGCCCACGACTCTGGGCATGATGGTGGCCGCGCCCTTCGTCGACCTGGTCCTTTCCGGCCACGACCTGGCCAGCCTCGAGGAGTTGGCCGAACGATTGCCCGAGTTGAGATGACCGCGAGCAACCTGCCGTGAAGTGGAGCGTCTCTTTGATGACCGAGGGCGACCGGATGATCGAACTGGCCGAAGTGGTGGAATTGGCCGACGCGGTGGCCGCCAGCGACGGGATCGCCACCGGGATGGGCACCCTCGGCTACGGGGCCCAGATCGTGGTAGAGGCCGACTCCAGTGACCAGGCGGTCGATCGGGCGATGGCGGTGTTCACCGCAGCGGCCGAAAAGGCCGGTCTGCCCCCGTGGCCGATCACCCGGGCGGAGACCATCGCAGACGACGACGATCTGGACTACGGCTTCGAGGAGGCCGCGAACGTCGGGCCATCAGGTCTCGCGGGCGCCCAGGAGTGATCCGACTCGGCTCGCTGGCTGGTTATCCCTTCGAGGGCCCACGCATGCTTGCCGGATGGACGGCGCCGGCACTGGCCGCGGTGTTCGCCATCGCCTACAAGCCCGATCCTGTCGCCAAACCCGAGGAATACGCGGTGCTCTACGTGACTCACTCCGACGACCTGTCCACGGAGGGGTTCCCCTTCAACCACCCGGCGGCCCCGTGCTGGTTGAAACGGGTCGACGACAAGCGGTTCGCCCTCTACATCTGCACCTACGAGGCGCCAGGCGCCCAGGCGGCCCACCGTGAGCAGATCACCCGCGAGTTGATTGCGATGTACAGGCCCGGCTGCAACCCGGATCAGTACGACCAGGCGTGGAAGGACGAGTGGATCGGCGAGTATCAGACTCCAGGGACAACCGGCCCGCTCACCACCGATCGGGACCCCTCAGCCGGCAACCGGGGGTAGAACGACCGGCCTACGCCGACTCGGCGCGGTCGGCCCGGGGGGCGTGGGCGCTCTCCACCGGGCCATCGGGCAGGTAGCCGACCCCTTCATGCAGCCGCGAACGGCGCCGCCCCGATGCGGGCAGGGCAGGACCCCGCGCCGCCACTTTCGAGGGGTCGTAGGTGGCGCCGACCACGATGCTCTCGGCCATGCCGTAGAGCAAGGGGAGGGCACCGGCGACCACCCCTCCGGTGCGGTTGATGTGCTCGAGATTCCCCTCGATGTCCGCGGCATTGCGGCCGACCGCCTGCACCAGCTGGTTGCACTCCTCGAGGTTGGTGGCGACCCGGGTGAGTTGCGTTCCGACGATCCACAGGTAGATCGCCAGGCCGGCGATGAGGAGAACGATGTCGACGACGGTGAGGACTATCAGCGTGTTCACGAGCGCACCTTCCCTAGAACCCGGCCCAGGAACAAGTGGTGCTCCAGGCCCTCTGCGAGCACGAGGTCCACACCGGCGGCCGTTGTGTCGAGAAGGGCTGCATCGGCAGTGTTGGCCTCGGCTTGGGTGAGAGTCGCCTTGATCTCCACAACCCTACGGTCGATGGTGCGGACCAGAAGCACAAGGATGGTGAGGAGTGCGGCAACGGCCAGGACGACGACAAAGCCGGCGATGATGGCGGTCCACCACAGATTCTCCTGGGTGTCGGTCAGGGCGAAGATCATGCTCATCCTCCCAACCTCTTCCGGCCGCGTTCGAGTCCTTGGATGACGTTGACCGCCATCCGGTTCGTGTCGTTCAGCCCGGCCAGCCCGGCGGTGTTCTCCACCGATTGGGCCAGGCTGTCGTCGATCAACTTGGCCTCCTTGCCGATCTTGTGGGCGAGCATCAAGATGGGGATTACCAGCGCCACCACCACCAGCACGACGACGATGCCGATGGTGAAGCCGACCACCCAACCGGTATTCGATGTGCTCTCGGCTGCGAATACGAACATCATGAGACTCCTCAGATCGATTCGCAGAAGTCGCTGACAGGCTTGAGGCTGGCGTTTACCGACCCCACCACCGCAGGCACCGTGCTGGTCTGTGCGGCGACGACGTCTACCCCTCCGGTCAGGGCCCGGAGCGTCTTTAGCGTTGCCATCAGGTGGCCGATCACCCGGATCAACCCCAGGGCGGCGGCGGCCACGATCAGAGTGGCGAGTACGAGGGTCACGATTGCTTCTGCTGGCATTTGATCCTTCCTCCCGTCAACCCAGCAACTTGCCGACCGAGCCGGCGTAGCGGACAGCGCCCAACGCGACATCCTCGATGGTCTGGTCGGTTACGGCCAACAGTTCAGGTACGTTGTCCAGCTCGCCGATGAGACCGACGCCGCCGGCCAGGATCTCGTCCGACGCGCCTCTGATCCGTTCCAGCGCCGCCAGTACCTTGTTCAGCAGGAAGATGAGGACCGGCACCA
>Ga0209341_10000262_pt1 | contig 53881 bp, 41 predicted proteins | sample RifCSP13_2_FD_184020 | JGI IMG/M metagenome (GOLD analysis project Ga0209341, IMG submission 184020) | Soil microbial communities from Rifle, Colorado - Rifle CSP2_sed 13_2 (SPAdes) (version 2) | ecosystem: Environmental > Terrestrial > Deep subsurface > Rock core/Sediment | place: Rifle...
CGGGCGGCGGCCGAGACAAGCGGCAGGTGAGCCGCGACCACCGGATCGCGTTCCAGGGTCCGGTGGCGCGTCAGGGCGCCGATCCGTATGTGGCCGTCGTCCTCGACGACTCCCTCGATCCCCCCGATCCGCCCGACGTCGACGACGACCTCGGGTTCGACGAGTCCGAGGTTCATCATGGGCAGCAGGCTCTGGCCGCCGGCCAGCAGCTTCGCCCCCGCCCCGTGCTCGGCGAGGAGCGCGCACGCCTCCGCGACGCTAGCGGCTCGGACGTAGCGGAACGGTCGGATCGTCACGCCTGCCCGTCGCCTCGGTCGTCGGCCGGACCCGTCGCCGCCGCCGATCCCTGCGAGGGCATCGGGGCCCGTCCGGCCTCGAGTCCCAGAACCTCGACGGGATTCACCTTGGTCATCTTCTCCAGGTACTCGTAGGGCACCCCGAGCTCAAGCAGAGCTGCGAGCAGCATCCGCAGGCCCTCCGGATGCGGGGGTCCCGCGAACTGCCCCAGGTCGGAGCCGAGCACCAGATGCTCGCCTTGGAACTCGGTGATCCACTCGCCGAGCTCCGCGGGCTGCTGCTCCCAGAAGATGGGGGAGACGCACGTGCAGGCAACGTACTCGAGCACTGCTCCCTTGGCGACGAGCTCGCGCTGCGTCTCCAGGTCGAGCTTGCAGAGCGACCAGTTTGCGTGGGTCACGATGAAGCGGCGAACGCCGACGTCGTTCGCCGCATCCAGCAGCGCGTGGATCTCGGGAAGGCTGAGGTGACCGGTGGCGAGACAGACGTCGTTCTCGGCGACGACCTCGCAGACCTGTCGCGCGGCCTTGGTGAGGGTCTTCCCGTCCTCCTCGAAGACGGTCACGCCCGGCCCGGGAAGCTGCTTGCGCAGGCGCCCGAACTGAGGGTAGTCGGGCATGTCGAAGTACTCGGCGTGGTACTTGGAATGGTTGCTCGGCATCCACACTACCCTGGCGCCGTAGTGGATGGCAGCCTCGGCGACGAACGGATCGATCCCGCCGACCGACCGGTTGAGGACGATCGCTCCGAAGGACTGCACCTCGGGATGCATCCGCTGGACGTAGTAGGCGCGACCGGTCGTGGATGCGTCGTGATCCTTGAGGACGAATCCCCGCATCCCGAAGCGCTTCGCATGAGCGGCGAGGGCTGCGTCGTCGATGTGGCGGTTGAACAACGCCGGCGCGGTGTGCGCATGCATGTCGATCGCGTCGCGCAGAAGCTCCAAGTCGGGGCGGTCCATCGGTTGACGCCTCCCCTCCCTCATTCTCGCTATACGAGAAAGCGTTTCAGCCTTCGGAGTTCGAATGGTACCATCACGCAGCCGCTGGTCAAAACCGGAGGTGCGCGTGGCACAGGAGAGCCCGACCCCATCCCCCGCCTTCGTCGCCGGCGAGGAGGTACGTGGCGCCTCGGTGCACGAGGTCCGCTCCCCATGGAACGATGCGGTCGTCGGCATGGTCCCGTGGCTCGACGCCGACGCCGCGCGGGCGGCGGTCGACGGTGCCGCCCGCGCCATGCAGAGTCCCCTGCCGGCTCACGAGCGCGCAGCGATCCTCGACCGGGCGGCCGCCGACCTCACGGCCCGCCGCGAGGAGTTCGCTCGTCTCCTCACCTCGGAGAACGGCAAGCCAGTCAAGCAGGCGCTCGCCGAGGTCGATCGATGCGCGCAGACGCTCATCTTCTCAGCCGTCGAGGCGAGGACGCTCGCTGGCCGCGGCGTAGCCCTCGACGCCCATCCCGCTGGGGTCGGTCACCTGGGGTTCACGGTTCGCGTCCCGATCGGCGTCGTCGGCGCCATCACCCCGTTCAACTTCCCGCTCACGCTCGCGGCCCACAAGATCGGGCCGGCCATCGCGGCCGGCTGCGGCGCCGTGCTGAAGCCCGCAGAGAAGGCGCCGCTGGTCGCCGTCGAGCTGGCCAGGAGCATCCACGCGGCCGGACTCCCGCCCGCGCTACTTTCCGTCCTCTGCGGGCCGTCCCAGGAGATCGTCGACGTCCTGGTGGAGGACGAGCGGGTCGGTCTCATCAGCTTCACGGGGTCGAGCGCAGTGGGGTGGGAGCTCGCACGGAGGGCGGCGCGGAAGCGCGTCACGCTCGAGCTCGGCAACTCGACGCCGGTCATCGTCTGCGCCGACGTGGACCTCGAGACAGCGGCGACGGCCATCACGACGAGCGGCAACGCGTTCGCGGGGCAATCCTGCATCTCGGTGCAGCGAGCGATCGTGCATGAGAGCGTGCACGCCGAGTTCATCCGGCACCTGGAAGCAGCGACCGAAGCGCAACGCGTCGGCGATCCGGCCGATCCCGACGTGGACTGCGGTCCTAGCATCACCGCGGAGGCGCGCGAGCGGGTCGCGGCATGGGTGGAGGAGGCGGTCTCGGGCGGGGCCGTGCACGTGACCGGTGGCACCTTCGACGGTCCGCACATCCGTCCGACGGTACTAGACGCGGTCGACACGAACGCGAAGATCTGGCGACTCGAGGCGTTCGGTCCCGTGGTCTCGGTCCGGACCTTCCGGGACCTCGACGAGGCGATCGAGCTCGCCAACGGCACGGAGTACGGGCTCCAGGCCGGTATCTACACGCGTGATGTCTCGACGGCGTTCGCGGCCGTGGAAGGCCTCCGCTTCGGCGGCGTCACGGTGAACGAGGCTCCTCAGTTCCGTGTGGATCAGATGCCGTACGGCGGAACGAAGGGGTCGGGCAACACGAAGGAGGGCCCGCACGATGCCGTGCGGGAGATGACGGAAGAACGGATGGTCGTCCTCCGACCTTAGCGGCAGCCATGCTCCCTTCAACGATCCGAGAAGGCACAACGAACGAGAGCGAACGGACGGCGCGGCCCTCCTTCCAGGTCCTGGACCGGACCTTCTCCATCCTGGAGCTGTTCACCGAGGAGCGCCCCGCGTGGACGGCTACCGAGATCGCCCGCGCCCTGCGGCTCCCGGTGCCGACCGCCTACCGCATCCTCACCGCTCTTCGGGGCCTCGAGTACGTACATCAGGACCCCGAGACCAAGCGGTTCCGGCTCGGTCTCGCGGCCCTGCGTCTCGGCGAACGAGCCCGGTCCGTCGTGGACCTGCGACTCGTCGCCCTACCCGTCCTCCAGCGGATAGCGCGCGAGTCCGGGGAGACCGCGCTGCTCACGGTCCCCTCCGCAACGCACGACGCAGGGGTGTGCCTCGAGCGGGTGGAGACCTCGCAGCCGCTGCGCCTGTCGGTCCAGCCGGGCAGGCAGCTTCCCCTGCACGCCGGAGCGTCGCAGAAGGCGCTTCTCGCCTTCATGCCGGAGGAGGAGATGGAGCACGTGCTCTCCCGTCCGCTCCAGCGACTGTGCTCGGCGACCATCACGGATCGAGCCACGCTACAGCGAGAGCTCGAGCAGATCCGTCACCGCGGGTGGGCCAGCTCGTACGAGGAGACGAACGTAGGCGTCTGGGGCGTGGCCGTCCCGATCGTCGATGCGCGCAGGGGGATCGTGGCGGCGGTGGGTATAGCGGGACCGAGCGCCCGCCTCTCCTCGACCCGCGTCGCCGAGAACGTGCGCCGGCTCCACACCGGTGCGCGGGCTATCGCCGACGCCCTCGGTTTGGACGTTCCGCGGGTGAAGGAGCTCCGCGCCCGCGTCGACGGCGGGAGGAAGGAAGGGCGCCGATGACGGACGAACACCCAGCTCCCCTGCGGGGAAAGGTCGCGCTCGTGACCGGGGCGGCCAAGGGCCTGGGCGCGGCGATCACCGACGCGCTCGCCCGCGATGGAGCCCACATCGGGCTCCTCGGTCGGGACCGAGAGGCGCTCGAAGGCCACGCGAGGACGCTCGACGAGAGCCATCCTGAACGGGAGAGCCTGGTGATCCGGTGCGACGTGAGCGACGAGGACGAGATCGGTCCGGCCGTGGAGGCGGTGGTCGCGCGGTTCGGAGGCCTCGACATCGTGATCAACACGGCGGGCGTGATCGGACCCATCGAGACGCCGGCGCAAGACGTCAAGCTCGAGGAGTTCCGCCACGTGATCGACGTGAACCTGATCGGGACGTTCCTCGTCTGCAAGGCTGCCATCCCTCACCTGATCGAGCGTGGTGAGGGAGCCCGGATCGTCAACATCGCCGGCACCTCCGGGATGCGCGGATATCGCAACCGCGTCGCGTACTCGTCCTCGAAGTGGGCGATCCGGGGCCTCACCCGGACCCTCGCGCTCGAGCTCGGGAGGTTCGGCATCACCGTCAACGACGTGTGCCCCAACGTCACCCACGGAGGTCGCATGGACACGATCGTCGCGGAGAAGGCGCGGCGCCTGGGCAAGACCTCGGAGGAGGTCTACGAGGACTTCGCAGCGCAGACGGCGCTCGGGCGCTTCATCGATGATGTCGACGTGGCCGCCGCGGTGAGCTTCCTCGTCTCGGAGGGGGCGCGGAACATCACCGGACACGACATCCTCGTGGATGCAGGCTGGGACGTTTGACCCCCGACCTCGCCCACGGGCGCGAAGGAGGAGCGAGATGAAGGAGAGTCTGATCGACTGGGAGCCGAAGACGAAGACATCGCGAGCGCTCACGGAGCGGGCGAAGGCGGTTCTCCCCGACGGCGTGTCCTCTCCCGTACGCGGGGCGGGCGTCTTCGACCCGTACCCGTTCTACGTGGCGCGCGGCGAGGGAGCCTACCTGGAGGACGTCGACGGCAACCGTTACCTGGACACCGTCATGGCCTTCGGTCCGGTCATCCTCGGTCACGGCCATCCCGCCGTCACGCACGCCGTCCAGGAGCAGGCGGCGAAGGGGATGATCTACGGCACCTGTCTGCCCCTCGAGATCGAGGTCGCGGAGGCGTTCGTGCGGATGGTTCCGACGGCCGAGCTCGTCCGGTTCGTGCCATCGGGGACGGAGGCGACGATGCATGCCATCCGCGTCGCCCGCGGGTACACGGCAAAACCGGGGATCGTGAAGTTCGAGGGGCACTACCACGGCAACCACGACCAAGTGCTCGTGAGCGTCTCGCCGTCGCTCGAGGAGGCGGGGACGGAGGCAGATCCCGCGAGCGTTGCGGTGGGTGCCGGGATCCCCGGGGAGCACTATGCGCACACGCGCGTCGCGGTCTGGAACGACCTCGACGCAGCGGAGCGGGTGATCCGCCAGAACCGGGACGAGCTGGCTGCGGTCATCACCGAGCCCGTCATGGCCAACAAGGGATTCATCCCGCCCGAGCAGGGTTACCTCAAAGCGCTGCAGCAGATCTGTCGCGACAACGACGTGCTGTTCGTTCTCGACGAGGTGATCACCGGCTTCCGCCTGGCGCCGGGCGGCGCGCAGGAGGCGTTCGGGCTCGAGCCGGATCTCAGCACCTTCGCCAAGGCGATCGCCAACGGAGCCCCCATCGGGGCGTTCACCGGCCGTCGGGAGATCATGTCCGTGCTCGAGTCGGGGCGCGTGCGGCACGCTGGAACCTACAACGCCTCCCCCCTATGTCTGGCCGCCGCCAAGGCCACGATGGGCGAGCTCGCGAGGGACGACGGAGCCGTCTACAGGCATCTCGAGGCGCTGGGTTCATCGGTGATCGCCGGGCTGCGGGAGGTGATCGACGCGTCGGGGATCCCTGCCGTCGTGCAGGGCCAGGGCTCGATGCTCCAGGTCTACTTCACCGACCTCCCGAGGATCTCGACGTATCGTGAGGCGCTCCGGAGCGACCAGGCCCTGTTCTCGCGGTTCGCGCACGAGATGATCCGCCGCGGCGTGTTCGTTCACCCCGACGTGTTCGAGCACTGGTTCCTGTCGGCCGCACACACCGCCGCCGACATAGACGCGATAGTCAAGACGGCCGCGGAGGCCCTGGAGGCGATCTCCGGCGGCTGAAGCGGCGGTCCGCTACTCGCCCGCCGGTGCCCGCGGGTGGAGGAGTCCGTATAGGTAGGCGTCGGTGAGGGCTTCCCAGCTCGCCTCCAGGATGTTCTCCGAGACGCCGACCGTGGTCCATTCCTTCTCGCCGTCGCTCGTGTCGATCAGCACCCGCACGACGGCGCCTGTCCCGTGCGTCTCCTCGAGCACGCGAACGCGGTAGTCCTCGAGGGTCATCGCCTCGAGCTGCGGGTACTCGTTGGCGAGCGCCTTGCGCAGCGCGTTGTCGAGCGCCCCGACCGGCCCGTGGCCCTCGGCCGACTCGATGTGGCGCCTGCCCTGCGCGAGCACCTTCACCGTTGCCTCGGCGAGCGGCTCCTCCTCGTCCTTGCGCTTCTCCACGTGCACCCGGTAGCTCTCGACCTCGAAGAACGGCTGCCGCCAGCCGTCTCGCCCGCGCATCAGGAGCTCGAGAGAGGCGTCGGCGACCTCGAACGAGTAGCCGTGCGACTCCCGCTCCTTCAGCTCGGATAGCAGCCCTGGGATCGCCTGATCGGACAGCTCGAGCCCGAACTCCGCCGCCTTCATGCGGAGCGTCGCCGCGCCGCCGAGGTCGCTCGCCACCACGCCGCGGTGGTTCCCCACCCTCTCGGGCGCGACGTGCTCGTAGGCCCCCCTGAACCTCTCGACGCCGCTCGAGTGCAGCCCGGCCTTGTGCGTGAACGCGAACCTGCCCGCGTAGGGCTGGCGCGAGTCGGGCGTCACGTTCGCGACCTCGGCGACGTAGTGCGCCACCTCTGTGAGGTGCTCGACCGCACCTTCGGGAAGGCACTCCGCGCCCATCTTCAGCACGAGGTTCGCCGCGATCGGGACGAGGTCGGCGTTGCCGGTCCGCTCGCCGTAGCCGTTGACGACTCCCTGCACCTGGAACACCCCGGCCTGGACCGCCGCGAGCGAGGACGCCACCGCGCACCCTACGTCGTTGTGTGCGTGGATCCCCAGCGGCACGTCCACGCGCTGACGGATCTCCCCCACTACCCTCGAGACCTCCACCGGAAGCGTGCCGCCGTTCGTGTCGCACAGGATCAGCCGCTCGGCGCCCTCCTCCGCGGCCGCCTCGAGCGTGCGAACCGCGAACTCCGGGTTCGCCCGGTAGCCGTCGAAGAAGTGCTCGGCGTCGAAGAAGACCGCTCGGCCCTGAGTGCGCAGGAACCGGACCGTGTCGCGCACCATAGCCACGCCCTCGTCGAGGTCGGTCCGGAGCGCCTTCTTAACGTGCAGGTCCCAGCTCTTGCCGACGAAGCAGACCGTCTCTGTGCCGGCATCGAGCAGGTCGCGTAGCACGGCCGAGTCCTCGGCCCGCTCCCCGACCTTCCGGGTCATCCCGAACGCAGCGAGGCGCGCGTGCTGGAGCCTCTCCTTCGTCGCCACGCGGAAGAACTCCGTGTCCCGCGGGTTCGCGCCGGGCCAGCCGCCTTCGATGTAGGGAACGCCGAGCTGGTCGAGCTTGTGGAGGATCCGCAGCCGGTCGTCGACCGTGTAGGACAGGCCGGTCATCTGCGCGCCGTCGCGGAGCGTGGTGTCGTAGAGCTCGACCTGGAGGTGGCGGCCGTTCCCGCTCACGGCGCTGCCCCCTCCACGACGATGTCCCCGACCTCGCTCGTCGTGTAGCCCATCTCCCCCACGCGCATCGACTTCAGCCGCGTGCAGGCGTGCCGGATACCCCCGTCGACGCGAAGGGCGGCCTCGTGCTCGCCGAGCTCAGCCAGGAGCATCCCCATCGCGCCGATCGCCGCCAGCGGGTTGATCGTTCCCTTGCCGGTGTGGTCGGGCGCGGTCCCACCTATCGGCTCGAACATCGATACGCCCTGCGGGTTGATGTTCCCGCCGGCGGCGATGCCCATCCCGCCCTGGATCATCGCGCCGAGGTCGGTGATGATGTCGCCGAACATGTTGTCTGTGACGATCACGTCGAACCGCGAGGGCCAGTCGAGGAAGTAGATGCAGGCGGCGTCGACGTGGACGTAGTCGGCCATCACGTCCGGATACTCCAGCCCGACCTCGTCCACGACCCGTTGGTACAGATCGCCGGCGAAGGTCAGCACGTTCGTCTTGTGGACGAGCGTGAGCTTCCTCCGACGCCGCTGCGCGAGGTCGAACGCGTAGCGGACGATCCGCTCGACCCCGTGGCGCGTGTTGATCGAGGACTGGACGGCCACCTCGTGGGGGGTTCCCTTGCGGTGGAAGCCGCCGGCCCCCGAGTACAGTCCCTCGCTGTTCTCCCGCACGACGACGAAGTTCACGTCGTCCTCGGCGTGGGAGGGAACGAGAGTGTGCACGCCCGGGTAGCGGATCACCGGGCGCAGGTTCACGTACTGGTCGAGCTCGAACCGGATGCGTAGCAAGAGATCCCTCTCGAGGATGCCCGGACGGACCCTAGGATCGCCCACGGCACCGAGGAAGATCGCGTGGCACGCGGCGAGCTCCGCGAGCTCCTCATCGGGAAGCACGTCGCCGGTGCGCAAGAGACGCTCGGCGCCGAGATCGAACTCGACGAGCTCGACCTCGAAGCCCTCGCGGACGACCTCGAGGACCTTCAGCCCCTCGCGGACGACCTCCGGCCCCGTACCGTCGCCGGGGATCACGCCGATCCGGTATCGGCGGTCGCCCTCGGCGACGCGCTGCGGCGCCGGCTGGGTGAGCGTGGCGCTCACGGGATGACCTTCGGATCGTCGGCCTGGCCTTCGGCACCGGCAGAGAGCGCCCGGTTGATCGCCGCAAGGTAGGCTCGCGCCGACGCCTCCACAACGTCCACCGACACGCCCCGGCCCGTGACCCGCCGGCCCTCGACGTCGAGCTGGATAACGACGTCGCCGAGAGCGTCCGAGCCGCCCGTCACCGCCGAAACGTTGAACGACACGAGTCGCGCCTCGACGCCGGCCGCCCGGCCTATCGCCGTACACGCGGCGTCGATCAGACCGTCGCCCATCGCCGACTCCTCGATCACCTCGTCGCCCTTCCTGAGCCGGACCGTCGCCCGCGGGTGGAGATGCGTCCCGCCGCCGACCTGAAGCGCGTCGAGGACGAGTACGTCCTCCTTGGTCGTGCCCATCTCCTCGGCGACTATCGCCTCGAGGTCCTGGTCGGTGAGCTGTATCTTCCGGTCGGCGAGATCCTTGAACCGCGCGAACGCTCGGTCGAGGTGCTCCTTCGAGAGCTCGTAGCCCATCTTCTGGAGCGCGTCGGCGAACGCGTGCCGCCCGCTGTGCTTGCCGAGCACGAGGCGGTTGCCCTCCAGGCCGATCTCCAGCGGGTCCATGATCTCGTAGGTCGCGCGGTTCATGAGCACGCCGTGCTGATGGATCCCGCTCTCGTGAGCGAATGCAGAGGACCCGACGACCGCCTTGTTCGGCTGAACCGGGTAGCCGGTCAGCATCGAGACCAGGCGCGACGTCCGGATGATCTCCTTCAGGTTGAGCCCGTGTGAGACGCCGAGCGTCTGGCCACGCGTGCGCACGATCATCCCGATCTCCTCTAGTGAACAGTTGCCCGCCCGCTCGCCGATCCCGTTCACGGCGACCTCGACCTGCCTCGCTCCGTTCACGATGCCGGCGAGCGAGTTGGCCACCGCCAGTCCCAGGTCGTTGTGGCAGTGCGTGGAGATCGTCACGTGGTCGGGCGTCCGCTCCCGGACCTGGCGCACGAGCTCCCCGAACTCGTGGGGCATCGCGTAGCCGACCGTGTCTGGGATGTTGATCGTCGTCGCCCCGGCCTGGACGGCGGCGTCGAAGACGGCGAACAGGAAGTCGCGGTCGGTCCGCGTCGCGTCCTGGGCCGAGAACTCCACATCGTCCGTGTAGCCCAGCGCGTGCTTCACGCCCTCGACCGAGGCCCGCAGAACCTGGTCGCGCGTCATCCGCAGCATGTCCTTCACCTGCACGTCGCTCGTCGAGATGAACACGTGGATCCGGAAGCGGTCGGCTCCCTTGAGGGCCTCGCCTGCCCGGTCGATGTCCTGCGGGGTCACACGCGCGAGGGCCGCGATCACCGGTCCGCGGACGCTCGTCGCGATCTCGCGGACGGCCTCGAACTCGCCCTCGCTGGAGATCGGGAACCCGGCCTCGAGTATGTCGACGCCGAGACGGGAGAGCTGCTCGGCGATCTCGACCTTCTCCGCCCGCGTCAGCGCGATGCCCGGCGCCTGCTCCCCGTCACGGAGCGTCGTGTCGAAGATCCGTACTACGTTGCCTTCCGCGCTCATTCGGGGACCACCTTCTTCCCCGACTCCAGCCAGGGCATCATAGAACGGAGCTCGCTACCGACCCGCTCGAGCTGGGACGTGCGCTCCTCCCGCCGGAGCGCGAGGAAGTTCGGGAAGCCCGACTCCGCCTCCGCGATCCACTCCTTGGCGAACTGGCCGCTCTGGATCTCGTCCAGTATCCGGCGCATCTCCGTGCGGGTGCGGTCGTCCACGACCCGCGGCCCGCGCGTGTAGTCCCCGTACTCTGCCGTTTCGGAGATCGAGTAGCGCATCCAGTTCATGCCGCCCTCGTACATGAGGTCCACGATCAGCTTCAGCTCGTGGAGGCACTCGAAGTAGGCGATCTCGGGCTGGTACCCCGCTTCGACAAGGGTCTCGAACCCCGCCTGCACGAGCGCCGTCACCCCGCCGCAGAGGACGGTCTGCTCTCCGAACAGGTCGGTCTCGGTCTCCTCCTTGAACGTCGTCTCGATCACGCCGGCGCGGGCGACGCCGATGCCGGCCGCGTACGCGAGCGCACGGGTGAGCGCGTTCCCGGTGGCGTCCTGGTGTATGGCGACGAGCGCCGGGGTGCCGATCCCCTGCTCGTAGGTTCGCCGGAGCAGGTGGCCGGGGCCCTTGGGGGCGATCATCGTCACGTCGACCCCCTCGGGCGGCGCGATCGTGCCGAAGTGGATGTTGAACCCGTGGGCGAACATGAGCATGTTCCCCCGAGCAAGGTTCGGCCCGATCTCGGCCTCGTAGACCGCCGCCTGCGAGGTGTCGGGAAGAAGGACCATGACGACGTCGGCCTGCCGGACACAGTCGGCGGTGGGGAGCACCCGGAGGCCCGCCTCCTCGGCCTTCGACCACGAGCTCGAGCCCTCCCGAAGGCCGACACGGACGTCGAAGCCGGAGTCCTTGAGGTTCAGCGCGTGAGCGTGGCCCTGCGACCCGTAGCCGAGCACCGCGATCTTCTGGCCCTCGAGGGCCGAACGATCCGAGTCCTTCTCGTAGTAGATCGTCGCCATCGCCTACACGCCTCCTCCGGTCCATCCCTCGTCACCGCCGGCGCTCACCGCGCGCGGCGCGTAGCCTCGCTGCACGCGCTCGCGGATCCCACGGTCGCCGCGTGCAAGGGCGATCCGCCCCGTCCGGGCAAGCTCCACGATGCCGAAGTCCGAGAGCAACTCGAGCAGCGCCTCGAGCTTGTCGGGCATCCCCGTGCCCTCGATCGTGAGCGTCCGGTGCGTAACGGCGAGCACGCGGACGCGGAACACGTCGCAGATCTCCATTATCCGCGCGCGCGCCTCGCCCTCCGCGCGGACCTTGACCAGCAGCAGCTCGCGCTCCACCGCGTCGCCCGGGTCGTGCTCCAGCACCTTGATCACGTTGACGAGCTTGTTGAGCTGCTTCGTGACCTGCTCGAGGGGTTTGCTCTCGACGTTCACGACGATCGTCATGCGCGAGAGACCGGGCTCCTCGGTGGGCCCAACCGCGAGGGAGTCGATGTTGAAGCCGCGCGCCGCGAACAGACCGGCCACCCGCGTGAGCACACCCGGCTTGTCTTCCACGAGGACGGAGATCGTGTGCAGGCTCATTCGCGACTCATGCGATCGGTGCCTCCGCGGGGTCCTCGGTCGGGATCGCGGCCTCGGGTCCCAGGATGATGTCGTCGTTCGAGGCCCCGGCTGGGACCATCGGGTAGCAGTTCTCGAACGGGTCGACCCGGAAGTCGATCACGACGCTCCGATCCTCGATCGAGAGCGCCTTCTCGATCGTCGCGTCCACCTCGTCGGGGTGCTCCACGCGCAGGCCGACGCACCCGTACGCCTCGGCGAGCTTCGCGTAGTCGGGCACGTCGTGGGAGAGGTACACCTGCGAGTAGCGCTCGTTGTAGAAGAGCTCCTGCCATTGCCGGACCATGCCGAGGTAGGCGTTGTTGATGATCGCCGTGACGAACGGGATCTTCTCGGCGGTCGACGTCGCGAGCTCCTGGGCGGTCATCTGGAAACAGCCGTCGCCGTCGATCGCGACGACCTGCTTGTCCGGCCGGCCCGCCGCCGCGCCGAGGGCCGCAGGCACGGCGAACCCCATCGTTCCAAGGCCACCCGAGTTGATCCAGGTCCGCGGCTCCTCGAAGTGCCAGAACTGGGACGCCCACATCTGGTGCTGTCCGACGCCGGCGACGACGATCGCGTCCCTTGAGTGCTCGTACAGCCGCTCGATGACGAACTGGGGCTTGAGCGGTCCGTCTGAGGGCTGATCGTAGCGGTACGGGTACCGCTCCTTCCAGGCGCTGAGGGTGGACAGCCACGCCGAGCGGTCGGGCACCCCGCCGCGCTCCTCCTGCTGGCGGCGCAGCTCGGTGAGCAGCTTGGCGGTGACGTCGCGCGCGTCGCCGACGATCGGGATGTCGGCGACGCGGTTCTTGCCGATCTCCGCGGGATCGATGTCGACGTGGACCACCTTCGCGTGCGGCGCGAACGCGGCGAGCTTGCCGGTGACGCGGTCGTCGAATCGCGCTCCCAGCGCGACGAGGACGTCTGCCTGCTGCATGGCCGTGACCGCGGTGTAGTTTCCGTGCATTCCCGGCATGCCGAGGCAGAGCTCGTGCGAGTCGGGGAACGCGCCCCGGGCCATCAGCGTCGTCACGACAGGCAGCCGTCCCTCGGTCGCCAGCGCGAAGAGGTCCTTCGTCGCGTTCGCCTTGATGATCCCCCCGCCGACGTAGAGGACCGGCCGCTCGGACTCGAGGATCAGCTTCACGGCCTCGCGCACCTGCCGGAGGTTCCCCTTGGTCGTCGGGCGGTAGCCGGGAAGGTCGACCCGCTCGGGCCAGTGCCACGTCGTGTCCTGGAGCAGGACGTCCTTCGGCACGTCGACGAGGACCGGCCCCGGGCGTCCCGTGCTCGCGATGTGAAACGCCTCACGGATCGTCTCGGCCACATCCTCCGCACGTTTCACGAGGAAGTTGTGCTTGGTGACCGGCATGGTGATGCCGGTGATGTCGGCCTCCTGGAAGGCGTCGTTGCCGACCACGGGGGTGGGGACCTGGCCGGTGATGGCGACGACCGGCACGGAGTCCATCTTCGCGTCGGCGAGTGCGGTTACGAGGTTGCAGCCGCCGGGCCCGGATGTCGCCATGCAAACGCCCACCTTCCCGGTCGCCCACGCGTAGCCCTCGGCGGCGTGCCCGGCGCCCTGCTCGTGGCGCGTGAGCACGTGTCGGATGTTTGCATCGATCAGTGGGTCGTAGGCGGGAAGGATCGCCCCTCCCGGGATGCCGAAGATCGTGTCGACGCCCTCGCCTTCGAGGGCCTTGAACAGCGCCTGCGCGCCGGTCACCTTCATCTTTCTCCTCCTTGGACCTCGCGGCTTGCTCCGCCCTTGCCGGTCCCCCGGTGTCTGGTTGGACCCGGGTATGAAAAACCCCCCGCTGGGCGAGGGGTCTCCGGCGCGGGGTCGCGGGCCTCCTGGGCCCGCCCGCGCCTAGCCGATAAGTACGAGTGACTGCTGCCTCGGCGTTCCTGTCTCGAACATGGTCCAACTAGTGTAGAGATGGCCGCCATCCTGTCAACCCCCGGGCACGACCCGGCAGCACCGTGCGGTAGGGTTCACCGGACCGTGGAGCACGCAGGATCGTTCGCGCCCTCGTTCTCCTCCGGCAGGTTCCTGGCCGGCAGGGTCGCTCTCGTCACAGGCGCCGGGCGCGGGATCGGGCTGGCGACCGCGAGGGCCCTCGCGGCCGTCGGCGCGCGGGTGATGGGCGTCTCCCGGACCGAGCGCGAGCTCGCCGCTCTCGCCGCCGAGACCCCGGTCGAGTACCTGGTCGAGTCGGTCGCCACGTCGGAGGGCTGCGCGCGAATCGTCGATGAGGCCCGGCGGCGACTTGGGCCGATCGACATCCTGGTCAACAACGCCGGGATCGGTTCCTACCGGGACCGGCCGATCCAAGAGATCTCGCGCGAGCTGTGGGACGAGATGATGTCGGTGAACCTCGCCGCGCCGTTCGAGCTCACCAGGCTAGCGGTCGGGGACATGATCGAGCGACGGTGGGGCCGGATAGTGATGGTGAGCTCGACCTCGGGCGAGTACGGGTGGCCGTCGATGGCGTCCTACTGCGCGTCCAAGCACGGGCTCCTCGGCCTCATGCGGGCCGTTGCCCAGGACGTCGCGCCCTTCGACGTCACGTGCAACGCCGTGCTGCCCGGATGGGTCCACACGCGGCTCGCGGATCGTAAGGCCGAGATCGAGGCCGAGCGGCGCGGGGTGACGAGCGAGGAGGTGCTGACAGCCTGGGCGGCCGAGTATCCGTCCGGGCGGTTCGTCACGACCGAGGAGGTCGCCGACACTATCGCCTTCCTCGCGAGCGAGTCGGCGAGCGGGATCAACGGCGAGGCCGTGACGATCGCGCTGGGCTCGACGTGACGGCTGACCTGGATCCGGCCCTGGAGGCGGTGATCCTCGACGCGTGGCCGGACGCGGAGCCCGACGGGGTGACTGCGCTAGAGGCCGGGATCACGAACAGCAACTTCCGCGTCGACGTGGCCGGGGGCTCGTTCGTCGTCAGGCTCGCGGGAAAAGACACGGGGCTGCTCGGGATCGACCGCGAGGCCGAGTTCCGGGCGGCCACGGCCGCGGCGGCGGCCGGGGTCGCCCCCGAGGTCGTCGCCTTCCTGCCGGAGCACGGGGCGCTCGTTACCCGGTTCGTCGAGGCCGACCCGCTTCCTTCGGAGGACCTGGAGCGGCGCGACGTGCTAGAGCGAGTCGTCGCCTCGGTGAAGGCGATCCACGCGATGGGGCCGATCCCCACGGCGTTCGACGCGTTCCGCGTGGTGGAGGAGTACCGCGAGGTCGCGGCCGCGCGCCGTGTGCCGATCCCACGCGCGTACGATGACGCCCACGAGCGCGCGGCCGCGATCGAGAAGACCTTCTCCGCGGCACCGATCCCGCCGCGCCCGTGTCACAACGATCTCCTGAACGCGAACTTCCTGGTGGCTAACGACCGCGTCGTGATCGTCGACTACGAGTACGCGGGGATGGGCGACCCGTTCTTCGACCTCGGGAACCTCTCGGTGAACAACGGCATCTCCAGGGACGCACAGCGAACGCTCCTGGAACTCTACTTCGGACGCGTCACGCCGGCGAACGAGGCGCGCCTCTGCCTCATGCGGATCATGTCGGACTTCCGCGAGGCGATGTGGGGCGTGGTCCAGCAGGGCATCTCGACGCTCGACGTCGACTACGTCGAGTACGCGGACAGGCACTTCGCCAGGTGCCTCGCGAGCGCGGCGGACGAGCGCTTCGGGACCTGGCTCGTCAACGCCGCCGGAGAGGTCTGAGCTTGGACGAAACGCGAGCGGTCGTCATCGGCGGGGGCGTGGGTGGCACGAGCATCGCGTACCACCTGACCGAGCTCGGCTGGACCGACGTGGTGCTCGTAGAGCGCTCGGAGCTCACGTCGGGATCGACGTTCCACTCCGCGGGGCTCGTCGGTCAGCTGCGATCCAGCGTGACCCTCACGCGGATGATGATGTACGGGGTCGAGCTCTACCGCCGGCTCGCCGAGGAGACCGGAGTCGACCCCGGCTGGCACGAGGTCGGCTCCCTTCGTCTGGCGTCCTCGGGAGAGCGGATCCAGGAGCTCAGGCGCCTGTCGGGTTGGGGGAAGACCTTCGGGCTCCCGCTCGAGATCGTCTCTACGAAGGAAGCTCTCGACCTCTTCCCGCTCTTCGCCCCCGCCGGCATAGAGGGGGCTGCTTACCTGCCCACGGACGGGTGGCTCGACCCGAGCGGACTCACGCGGGCGCTGGCGGCCGGCGCCCGGAAGCGGGGCGCGCGCATCCTCGAGAACACCCGCGTAACGGGGATAGACGTCGAGGACGGAAGGGTCAGTGGGGTACGCACAGACGGCGGCGGCATCCGAACCCAGGTCGTGGTCGACGCCGGCGGCATCTTCGCCAACGAGATCGGCCGGATGGCCGGCGTGGAGGTGCCGGTGGTGCCCTTCGCGCACCAGTACCTCATGACTAAGCCGATCGACGGCGTTCGCGCGGACTTCCCGACGATGCGCGATCCCGACCGCCTCGTGTACTTCCGCGAGGAGATCGGTGGGCTCGTCGCCGGCGGCTACGAGCGGAACCCGGCGCCGTGGCACGTGACCGAGCCGATCCCGGCCGACTTCAACAACAAGCTCCTGCCCGAGGACTGGGACCGGTTCGCGCCACTGGCGGAGAGCGCGTTCGCGCTCGTGCCCGTGACGTCCGACGCCGAGGTCGTGCGCATGATCAACGGGCCCGAGGCTTTCACGCCCGACGGCGAGTTCATCCTCGGCGAGTCCGAGGTACGCGGGTTCTTCGTGGCTGCGGGGTTCTGCGCGCACGGGATCGCCGGCGCCGGCGGGATCGGGAAGGTGCTGGCCGAGTGGATCGTCGAGGGCGAGCCGGAGCTCGACGTCTGGAAGATGGACATCCGCCGCTTCGGTCCCCACTACCGCGACCGCGAGTACGCCAGGGTCCGGGCCCACGAGATCTACGCGACGTACTACGACATCCATTACCCCGGGGAGGAACGCCTGGCCGGGCGCCCGCTCAAGACGGCGCCCACGTATGAACGCTTGAAGGAGCTCGGCGCCGAGTTCGGCGAGAAGGCCGGCTGGGAGCGAGCGAACTGGTTCCGGAGAAACGAGGACGATCGCTTCGAGGAGCTCAGACCGAGGGGATGGGCCGGCCAGCACTGGTCGACGGCGATCCCGGCCGAGCACCTGGCCACGCGCGAGCGCGCCGGGCTGTTCGACGAGTCGTCGTTCGCCAAGATCGAGGTGTCGGGGCCCGGCGCGCTCGCCTTCCTTCAGCGCCTTTGCGCGAACGACGTCGGCCGGCCCGCAGGAGCCGTCGTCTACACGCAGATGCTGAACCGCCGCGGCGGTATCGAGGCCGACGTCACGGTGACGCTCCTGGCCGAGAACCGCTTCCGCATCGTGACCGGCACGGCGTTCGGCGATCACGACCTCGGTTGGCTCCGGAAGCACCTTCCCGACGAGGGCGTCGAGATCCAAGACGTGACCGCCGAGATCTCCTGTTTCGCGCTGTGGGGACCGCGGGCGCGCGACATCCTGGCGCCGCTTACGCCGGCCGACCTATCAAGCGAGGCATTCCCCTACATGTCGTGGCGAGCGATCGAGCTCGCGGGCGCGGGGTGCGGCGCGGCCAGGGTCACGTACGTGGGAGAGCTCGGGTGGGAGATCTACCCCTCCGCGGAGGACGCCGTTCGGCTCTGGGACGCACTCATGGACGCCGGCGCGCCGCACGGCATGGTCGCCGCCGGCTACCGCGCCATCGATTCGCTCCGCCTGGAGAAGGGCTACCGGGCTTGGGCGACCGACATCACCCCCGAAGAGAGCCCATTCGAGGCCGGACTCGGGTTCGCCGTACACCTCGAAGGAAGCGACTTCATCGGACGTGAGGCGCTCCAACGTGCCAAGTCCGAGGGCATCCGGAAGAGGCTCCGCTGTCTCACGCTTTCCGATCCGCGCGCCCAGACCCTCGGCAACGAGCCGGTGCGCCACGGAGACGAGATCGTCGCGCGGATCACGAGCGGTGGCATCGGATACTCGGTCGGGAGGAGCATCGCGTACGCCTACCTCCCGGTCGGCCTCGCCGAGGTCGGGAGGAAGCTCGCCGTGGAGGTCTTCGGCGAATGGGTGGAGGCGGAGGTCACGGCCGAGCCGCTCTGGGACCCGGCCGGCGAGCGGATCAGGTCGTAGGAGCCTCGCGAGCGAACGAGCACCCGTTCCAGAACGCGCGCAGGCGCTTCTTCCTTCTCCCGAACACGCCGACGTGCAGCTCGTCGGGGAGGTCGCGACCCCCGAAGTCGACGAAGAGCTCGAAGGCGTCGCCGCGCATCGGCCGGAACTCACGCCAGGCGCTCGGCGACTCCGTCGAGGCCTCGAGGTAGGTGAGCTGGCCCGTGTAGGAGAGAGCCTGCTCGGACCAGACGAACAGTGTGCCGCCGCGCTCGCGCACGTATTCGACGGCCTCGGGTGTGGTGACGAGCTTCACCGTCCCAGGGTAAGCCGGGACGCCACCAAAGGGACTACCCCTCAGGCGACGACCTCACCGACCCAGCGGGAGAAGTCGGGGCCGTCGAGCACCGCGAGCGCACGGTCCCACCGCTCGACCGCCCAGCCCCAGAAGTCGTAGTCGATCGAGGAGATCTTCGCCTGGATCGCAGCCCAGAGCGTCCAGCCGACGTCGGCCATCAGCGCCTGGAGGTTCATCCGTGCGAGCAGCGCCGGCGTCGCCTCGCCGAAGTACGCCTCGCAGAGCACGGCGCGGAGCTCGGCGTCGAACGCGCACTCCTGCACCGTGTCGCCGAGCTCGAACGTCGGGTCGTTGTTCCCGCTGTACTCGAAGTCCACGATCCAGAGCTGCGTGCCGTCGTCGATGTAGTTCTCCGCGAGGAGGTCGTTGTGACACGGCACCTTGGTGAACGGGTGGACCGCGAACGCGCGCTCGAGCTCCGCGACCTGTGCCATGTGCGCCAGGTAGCCGTCTGGGATCCGCACCTCTTCTTCCTCGCAGATCCGCAGGTAGTACTCGAGGGTCCGGAACATGTCGAAGTCGTGGAGGAACCTCGGTGCGGTGTGCAGCCGCCGGAGCGACCCGGCGATCCGCCTCGCCATCCCGGGCGAGCGGAGCCTCTCGCCCGACATCGTCTCGCCGGGGACGTACTCGATCACCATCACGTCGAGGTCGGCCAGCACCTCGAGCACCTTCGGGGCGACGCCCGTCGTGGAGGCCGCCTGCGCGTTGTGCCGCTCGTTCACGCGATCAACGGCGAGCAGCTCGGTGGAGGCGCCGGGGACCCGCACGACATACCTCTTCCCGCCGGCCTCGACGAGGAAGTTCTCGTTCGTGAGCCCGCCCGAGAGGGTCGACACCGACACGTCCAGGCCTCGCCAGAGCGACACGCGCTCGACGATCTCGTCGATCATCCGGCCTCCTCTCAGGCCCTGATCCGTTCGCCCCCGGGGTCGTAGAGCACGTCGTCGCGAACCTCCGCAGGCAGGAGCTCCCCGAAGACCTCGACCTCGACCCGCGACCCCGGCCCGAGCTCGGCAGGCAGGTAGGCGTACGCGACGTTCCGGCGGACCGTGAAACCATACGCGCAGCTACGGAGGCGGCCGACGACCAACCCGTTCGCGTGGACCGCCTCTCCGCCGTAGATAGTGGCGTACCCCTCGTCGCCGACAACGAGGGTGCGCAGCCGCCGCTCGGGCTCGCCGGCCTCGAGTAGCGCCTGCCGGCCGACGAAGTCGCTCTTGTCGAGGCGCACGCAGTACCCGAGCCCCGCCTCGAACGGCGTGTCCAGGGCGGTGAGATCGGTCCCGAAGTAGCGGTACCCCTTCTCGATCCGGAGCGAATCGAGCACCCGGTACCCGCCGGGGCGTATCCCATGCGGCCCTCCGGCCTCCATCAGCCGATCCCAGACCTGGACGGCCCACCCGGGGTCGACGTAGAGCTCCCAGCCCAGCTCGCCCACGTAGGTGATTCGCTGTGCGAGCACATCGGCGCCGCTGATCGCGATCCTGCGCGCGGCGTGGAACGGGAAACCCTCGGTGGAGACGTCGTCCTCCGTTACCGTCGCGAGCACGTCCCGCGCCCGCGGGCCCCACAGGCCGATCACGGCGAGCTCCTCGGAGGCCTCACGCAGCTCCACCGGGCCGTCCTCCTCGCGGACGTTCATCCGCAGCCACCCGAGGTCGGAGTCGACGTATCCAGCCCCCGTGACGACCCGGAAACGGTCGCGCTCCAAGCGCGTCACCGTAACGTCGGCCACGATGCCGCCGCGCCCGTTCAGGAACTGCGTGTAGACGACGGTTCCCGGCTCACGGACCACCAGGTTGTCGCAGACGCGCTCCAGGAGACCGAGCGTACCCGGTCCCGACACGTCGATCTTCCCGAACGAGGACAGGTCGATGATCCCCACGCGCTCGCGGAACGCCTCGTGTTCCTCGCCGAGCAGACCGAGCCAGGGTGGCTCCGACCAGCCGAACACCCGCTGGTCGGCACCCGCGCGGCGCCAGGGCTTGCCCGCCTCGAAGTAGTCGGGCCGTTCCCATCCGCTCTTCGCGCCGAACACGCAGCCGAGGTCCTGGAGCCGTGAGTGAAGCGCGCTCGTGCGCCTCGGCCGGCCCCACTCGTCCTGATCGAACGGGTATCGGAGCAGGTAGTAGTACTTGTAGGTCTCGCGCGCGGCCTCGGCGGTGTACGTGGGGTCGCGCCACACCCGTCCGAAGCGCCACGGGCGATACGCCTGAACGTCGAGCTCCGTCTCGCCGCCGGCTATCCACTCGGCCATCGCCTTCCCGATGCCGCCGGCGCCGCCGAATCCGTTCAGGGAGAGCCCAGCGGCCATGAAGAAGCCGCGGATCCCCGGGAGAGAACCCAGGAGCGGGTTCCCGTCCGGCGTCATCGCGTCGGGATGGCAGACGAGCTTCACGATCTCGGCGCCCTCGAGGAAAGGGAACCGGCGAGCGGCGCCCTGCAGCAGCGGCTCGAAGCGCCCGATGTCGGGCGGAAGCGCGGCGCCCCCGTGCTCCCACGGCACCCCGTCGATCCAGCGGGCGACGGGGTCGGGCTCGTAGCCGCCGAAGAGAACGCCGCCCTGCTCGGACTTCCCGTAGACGAGGTTGTCGGGATCGCGGAAGCAGGGCATGTCCGAGGGGAGCTCGCTCCCGGGGACGGCCTTAAGGGCGACGTGCTGGTGATCCACGGGCGTCGAGGGCACGAACGCACCGACCATCGCGGCGACCTGCGGCGCCCAGATACCGGCGGCGTCGACCACCACCTCGCACTCGACCCGACCCTCGTAGGTGGCAACGGCCGTGACCTCTCGTCGCGGCGAGAGCTCGATCCCGGTGACGCGGACGCCTGTGCGGATCCGGGCGCCGAGCCCCTGCGCCGCCTTGGCGACCGCCTGGGCGGCCGCGTGCGGGTCTAGGAAGCCGTCGCCTGGAACCCAGACCGCTCCGTAGAGAGCCTCGCGCGACGCGGCCGGCATGAGCCGCAGGACCTCCGGCGGCGAGAGCAGCTCCACGTCGAGCCCGATCCCCCGGGCCCGGCTCACCCCCCGTCGCAGCTCCATCAGCTGCTCGCGGCTCGAGGCTATTCGAAGGCTGCCGACCGCCTTGAACACGCCGAGCCCGTTGTACAGATCGATCGAGTAGCGGCGGAACCGCATCATCGTCGGCGAGGGGTTGAACATCGTGACCAGGCCGGCGGCGTGGAAGGTGGAGCCGCTGGTGAGCTCGCCCTTCTCGAGCAGGAGCGCGTCGGTCCAGCCGGCCTTCGCCAGGTGATAGAGAACGCTGCATCCCGTGATGCCGCCGCCGATAACGACGACCCTGGCTCGATCCACGCTGCCTCCAGAGACGCCGGTGGGGCGGGGACGAGCCCCGCCCCACCGAACGGTCTTGCTTCCTACTCCGGCGGGATCTCCGCGAAGGCGTACTCCACCTTGATGCCCTTCTGCGCCTTCGTCGTGCGCATGATCCAGTACACGATGAGGCCGACGGCCGCCGTTCCCGCCACGATGTACCACGGGAGCGCGTCGCTCGAGTAGGCCAGGCCGAGCTCCGGAACGAAGAAGAAGGAGACGACCATGAACCCACCCAACACGAACCCGAGGATGCCGAACACGGTGACCATCGGGAGGTTCCCCAGCTTGTACCTCGCGCCGGGCGACGCCTCGTACACCTTGGCCGCGCGGTACGGCAGCAAGGCGGCGGCGAGCGCCGACAGCACCATCACCGCACCGTTGGCGAACGTGACGCCGAGCGTCCACCTGGTCCACTCCCCGACCTTGTTGAAGCCCCAGATCACGGGGAGCGCACCCAGGAAGTACGCGAGGTGCGCGTTCACGGGCGTCTTCCACTTCGGGTGGACCCGGGAGAACCACTCCGGCAGCAGGCCGTCAAGGCCCTGGGCCACCATGATCCGGGTCGTGCCGATGTAGCAGTTACAGACGATCTGGAACGAGTTCAGGATGAACCCCACCCCGATGATGGCGACGATCAGCGGGCTCGCAGTGAGCCCCATCGCGATCAGGTTGGGGAACATGTAGCCCCCGCCGATCAGGGCGCTCCCGTTGCCGAGGTAGTAACCGGACGAGGCAACAAGGATGCCCTCCTCGCCGATCCCCTTCTGCATCGCCAGCGAGAGCAGTATCAGCATGCCGGCGGTAGCGGCGAGCGATCCGACGATGATGAACAGCTGGTTGCGGAACACATGGGCGTTCTTGATCTCGCCGCCCTGCTCCACCGAGTACGTGGCCCACTGAAGGCTCGTCCAGGCGATCGGCGCGACGAGCAACGTCCCCCACAGCCAGAACGGCGGGTTGAAGCTCACTCCCGCGTCGAGTGCCGCCGCCCTCGCCGTCGCGTAGAAGTTCGAGACCCCGTCGACCTTGCCCGCGAACACGTCGAGCTTGCCCTGGGCCGATCCCGGGTCGGTCGTGAGGAACAGAACCAGCACGACCGCGAACGAGATCAGGATCGCGTACCACATTACGTACTGGAACCGGACGTAGTTCCGGAACCCCGTGACCAGTAGCACGAGCGCGATCAGCGCATTCGCGACGCTGATGATGATGATTCCGTTCGCGCTCGCCGCCCAGGTACCGATGTCGGTGAAGAACTGCGAGCCCGTCGTCGCCCCGAGGCCGAGGAACGTCGGCGCGATGCCGAGCGCGGCCAGGAGCCATCCGGACAGGGCCACCCACTGCAGGATCCACACCACGAAGAAGGCGAAGACCACGGTGAACCCGAAACCACCGCCGAAGACGCGGCTCTGGAACACGTAGTCCCCGCCGGATCGCGGTAACGCCGTCGCGAGCCACGCGTAGGCGAGCGCGATCGGCAGCTCGAACAGGAACGCGAACAGGATCCCGAGCGTGAGGTTGGACCCCTGGAACGCGGCGGGCGCCCAGATGTAGGTCCAGGGGAAGATCACCCCCATGGTGAGGATGTTGTAGATGAACGCGGAGTACGGTGACATCACGCGTACGAGCCCTGAGGCCCGCCGGGTGAAGACCTGCGGCGCAGCTGCCTCGGCCATGCCCCCTCCTTTCGTGTCTCCGCGCCTTCCGGGACGGGCTACCCGGAGGTGAACTGATGCCCGACGACTTCGCCACCCCTTACAGCAACGATCAGTCCTCGCAACACCCCCTCTCCGTACTCGCTCCCGGGATTGAACGCGGGCGTGCGGCCGAACCGGGTCGCGCCCCGGGACTCATGGATATGGCCGTGCAGCCCCACGGTGGGCTGGTAGCGCTCGAGCGCGTCGGTGACGGCTTGCGCGCCGGCTCCGTAGTAGACCGGCTGGCCGTTCTCTATCACCGGGGTCGGCGGCCAGTCGGACGCGTCGAGCTTGAGGCACGTATCGAGGGTCGAGTCGAGCGGCGGGACGTGGAAGTTGAACACGCACCGTGACGGATCCTCGACGTCGCGCACGAGGTCCTCGATCACGACCGCGATCTCCTCGTCGGTCCGTTCCCTGGGCGTATCCCAGGGCGTCGGTGTCGAGTAGCCAACCGTCGCCATGACGTGCTCATCGTCCAGCGGGACCACGCGATTCTCGCAGTTGACGACCCTGTCCTGTGGGACGTCTTCCAGGGCCTTAAGGACCTCGTCGGTGTCGTCGTTGCCTCCGCAGAGATAGCAGGTCACCTGCGTGCCGGCCAGGCGCTCCTCGGCGAGCTCCACCCACTCGGCGAGGCGTTGCCTCGCAAGGACATCGAAGAGGCCGTCGATCTTCTCCTGGTTCCCCTCGTACTGCCCGTACTCCTCGGGATCCATCTCCTGCCAGTAGAACCCGAGGGTCTCCAGGTTCTTCGTGAACTCGGCGAGCTGCTCGGGGCTCGTCAGGTGGTGGTTCTGTCCCTGGAGGCGCGCCCGCCACGTCCCTCTGGCGTCGCGCACGAGGGGGATCAGCAGCTTGCCCATGAGGTCGCCGCCGAACACGAGGGAGTCGACATCGTAGAACTTGGCGGCGTTCAAGAACTTGCGGAACGTCGGCTGGGACCCGTGGATGTCGCTCGCGTAGAAGAGGCGGGTCGGGTCGGTGGTGGCCTTGCCCTTCTTGCCGAAGAGAGGCACGCGATCAGACCCCCTCCTGGACGTCGGGCACGAGCTCGCCGACATCCCTGTACCACTTCTTGCGATCGCCGACCTTGGCGCGGATCTTCCAGGCGAGCGACTTCGGCTCCTCTTCTATCCACCGGAGAGCGAGCTCGACCTGGTCGGCGACCCGGCGCTTCTCGTCGTCGCCAAGCTGCGGGTAGGAGGCGGCCATCTGCCTGGCCTTGTCCAGGTTCATCGTGAGCGTGCGCCACCATCCCCAGTCCTTGGAGCACACGCGCGCGACGAGCCCGATGTTCACCTCGTCGTCGGTTTCGCCGAGCGGGTACTCGAGCAGCAGCATGATCGTGTCGATCAGGTCCTTCTCGTTGATCTCCACGATCTGCATCTTCTGCATCAGCATCTCGGCCAGGGGGATCGTGTGGTCATCGATCTCGAGGCGCCCGGCCCAGGGGATCGTGTGGCAGAACTCGAGCTTGTCGAAGAAGACGTCGAGGTGAAGACCCGTCGCCGGGTGCTCGGCGACCAGCCGCGAGCCCTCCGAGTCGACGTAGGTCTGCGGGTCGTCGACGTAGCCCTCCTTCCCTAGGAACCGCCGGACGCGCTCCCCCTCCTTGCCGTAGCCGGCGAAGTCGATGTCGGTGTACACGCGATTGAGCGTCTCCTGGAGGTGGGCATGCCCCGGACACCGCTTGGCGAACGCGAGTGCCCCGAGCAACCGGAGGGTGATGCCCTCGGCCCGGGCCTCGGCGAGCAGGCGCTCACCCTCGGCTTCGAACGCTTCCCTGTCCACCGGCGGTAACTGTGGCGGCTTCCCTTCTGCAGCGCAAGGGTCCTGGTGCGCCGCGGCGCGAAGGGCCGCTGGTACGCTCGGGCGGTGGATCCGGCGACGACCGACGAGGGCACGACCGGCGCCTACGGCGGAAGCCGGGTCGTGCCGGAGCACCTCACCGCGCCGCCGCCTCTCGCGCACGACGGCCGCGGTCTCGCGGCGACCCTCCCGGAGCGCCGCGAGCCCGAACCGCAGGACCTCGAGATCGCGGAGGCGATCGCAGAGGAAGCGCAACCCATGGAGGAGCTCCTTGCCCGCTTGATCGACACCCCGACGGTGCTCGGCCAGGAGGCGGCCGGACAGAACATCATGCGGGCGGCTTTCCGGGAGCTGGGCCTCGATACGGTCGACGTGTCGATGGACGCCGAGGCGCTCCGATCGCACCCCGGTCACTCGCCGTTCGACTGGGACGTCTCGCGCAAGACGAACGTGGTGGCGACGTGGGGAGAGCCGAACGGGGGCTGCTCGCTCGTCCTGAACGGACACGTGGACGTCGTCTCACCCGAGCCGGTCGGCGAATGGAACACCCCACCCTTCACCGCCACCCGGAAGGACGACTGGATCGTCGGGCGCGGCGCCGCGGACATGAAGTGTGGCCTGGCTTCGATCATCGGGGCCGCGCGCGGGCTCCGCTCCCTCGGGCTCTCGCCGCAGGCGCCCCTGCACCTGCAGTCCGTGGTCGAGGAGGAGTGCACGGGCAACGGCACTCTCGCCTGCGTCCAGGCCGGCTACACCGCCGACGCGGCGATCATCACCGAGCCCTTCGGCGCTGCGATCACGACGTCGCAGGTCGGAGTCCTGTGGTTCCAGGTGCGGATCAAGGGCGTGCCGGCCCATGCGGCCGACATGAGCGTCGGCATCAACGCCATCGAGAAGAGCCTCGAGGTGACGCGGGCCCTCCGCCGGCTCGAGGAGGAGCTGAACGCGGCACCGCCTCCGCCGTACGACGCGTTCGACCACCCGATCAACCTGAACGTCGGGGTGATCCGCGGCGGGGACTGGCCCTCCACGGTCCCCGGCGAGTGCGTCACCTCCTACCGGATCGCGCTCTACCCGAACACGCGCGTCCGCGTCCTCCAGGACCGGATCGAGGCCATCGTGGCCGAGGCCGCGGTCGCGGACCCCGCCATCTTCTCGCATCCCCCCGAGGTGCGTTACGGCGGCTTCGCCTGCGAGGGGTACGAGCTCCCGCACGACGCTCCCCTCGTCTCGACCCTCGCCTACGCGTTCGCACGCGGGAGCGGCGGGCCCCCGGCCCTCGTCGCCACGACCGGAACGACCGACGCCCGGATCTTCGGACTCTACGGAAACACGCCGGCGGTCTGCTTCGGGCCATATGCGGAGAAGGCGCACGGCGCCGACGAGCGCGTCTACTTCCCGTCGGTGGTAGAAACTGCCCAGGTGCTCGGCCTCTTCATCAAGGACTGGTGCGGGCTCGCAAGCTGATCCCGGCTCCTCGCCGTCGTCGCGGCCCCCGCGGCACTGGTCGCGTTGGTCCGGCGCCGGACGCACGCCCGGGAGCCCGACGCTACCCACCCCGGCCATTGCCCGACGCGGCCCCGGGGCGGCAGACTAGGCAGATGAAGACCCACGCGCCGCTCCGGGGCATCGCCGAGATCCGGCGGTTCTTCCGCACGAACGAGATGCCTATCTACTTCGTCTCGGCTACGCCGTTCAATCTGCTCGGGATCGACCGCTGGGTCCGGAACTTCCGGTTCGTCAACTACTACGACTGCTTCGACGACTACCACCCGAACGTGTTCGTCCCGAGGGAGCGGGAGCCGCGCCCCTTCACCTCGATCGAGGAGATCGTGAACTACCTCCTCGGGCACAAGGAAGTCGCCGACTTCGTCCGGGATCGCGGCCGGGGGAAGGCGGCCTTCCTCATGTTCGACGAGGAATCGGAGCAGCTCGCGAAGGAGCTCGACCTTGCGGTCGCGTTCCCACCGGCGTCGCTCCGGCGCCGCCTCGACTCGAAGATCGTCACTACGCAGCTCGGCGACGAGGCCGGCGTGCCGTCGGTTCCGAACGTCCTCGGGCGCGCGGCGACGCATACCGAGCTGCTCGCTCTCGCGGAGCGGGCCGGCCTCGGCACCGACCTCGTCGTGCAGCTCCCCTACGGCGACTCCGGCCAGACGACGTTCTTCGTGCGGTCCAGCGCCGACTGGAAGGTGCACGAGGAAGAGCTGGCCGGACAGGACCTCAAGGTCATGCGAAGGATCGAGCCGCGCGAGACGGCGATCGAGGGCGTCATCACCCGCCACGGGACTCTCGTCGGGCCGCTCATGGACGAGCTCACCGGCTTCCCCGAGCTCACGCCGTACGGCGGTGGCTGGTGCGGCAACGACGTGTTCGCGCGGGTGCTCTCGGATCCGCACCCGGAGGCCGCCCGCGATGGGATGAAGCGGATGGGGAGCCGTCTCGAGCGGGAGGGCTACCGGGGCTACTTCGAGATCGACTTCCTCGCCGATGCGGCCGACAACTCGATCTACCTCGGCGAGCTGAACCCCCGCGTCACCGGGGCGAGCTCGATCACGAACGTGACCGCTGCGGCGTACGGAGACATGCCGCTGTTCCTGTTCCACCTGCTCGAGTTCATGGACGTCGACTACGAGATCGACGTCGACGGGCTGAACGAGAGGTGGACCCATCCCTCGAACATCGACGCGTGGAGCCAGCTCGTCCTCAAGGAGTGCCGCCCCGAGGTCGGGCTCATCACCATGGCACCGATCTCGGGCGTGTGGCGGACGAACCCCGATGGCGGCATCTCGTTCGTCCGCCGAGACACCGACTGGCACTCCCTAGCCGACGAGAGCGAGGCGTTCTTCCTGCGGATCGCGGGGCCCGGCGGCTACCGGTACAAGGGGGCCGACCTCGGCATCCTCGTGACGCGCGGCCGCCTGATGAACGACGACTTCGAGCTGACCGACCGGGCCCGGGGGTGGATCCAAGCGATCGAGGCGCGGTTCGTGAGCGCCCCTGCAGACGCCACCGTGGCGCCCGTCCCTCCTCCCGACCCCTTCGGCTTCAAGATGCTGTAGATGACGCGCATCCCCTTCACCTTCACGGCGCTGGAGGAGCTCGACGCCGGGCGCAAGTGGCAGGCGCACTTCGAGGAGCGATGGCCCGAGTACCGGAAGTGGTTCCTCCAGGAAGGCGACGAGGCGCGGCCGAGCTACGCGGAGTGCGTCCGGACCCTCAAGACACACATGCCGGAGCTCATCCCCGTGTACGAGCGGTTGGTCGACCTCGCCGGCGGGGGCGACCTCGCGGCGCGGATGCTCGCGATCTACCGGCCGCCGCCCTACCTCGCGGCCTGCTCGCAGGGAGCGTGGACGCACGGGGCGCCGATGCTGGTGCGGAACTACGACTACGCGCCCTCCCGCCTGGAGGGACTGATCTTCTCGAGTCGGCTGGTGTCGCAGCGCGTGATCGGGATGACGGACTCGCTCTGGGGGCTGCTCGACGGGATGAACGAATCCGGCCTCGCGGTTTCGCTCACGTTCGGCGGCCGGCGGGTCCAGGGCGACGGGTTCGGGATCCCCATCGTCGTCCGCTACCTGCTCGAGACCTGCGAGACCTCCATCCAGGCACAGGAGACACTCGCACGCCTGCCGTACAACCTGTCGCACAACCTCACGATCGTGGACCGCCGCTCCGACGTGGTGACGGCGTATCTCTCGCCGGACCGCGAGCCCGCCTTCCGTCGATTCCCGGCGGCCACGAACCACCAAGGCATCGTCGAGTGGCCGGAGCAGGCGCGCGCGTCGCAGACGATCGAGCGTGAGGAGCACATCCTCCGCCTGCTCGACGAGTCCCGGATGACCCAGCACGAGTTTGCAGGCTCGTTCCTGCGACCGCCGCTCTACCGCCAGGCGCGCAACGACGGCTTCGGCACGCTGTACACAGCCATCTACAGGTCGATGGAGGGATCCGTCGAGTTCCGCTGGCCCGAGTTCACGTGGCCGCAGTCGTTCGACGACTTCGTCGAGGGCGAGCACGTCGAGGCGCTCGCCGAGGGCCCCGAGAGCTAGCCTTCGATCACGCGCTCTCCAGTCAGGCGCCCGTCCTCGAGGTCCGCGACGGTCGACGCCGGATCGCGTCTTGCCGGATCGCCGTAGCCGCCGCCCCCGCTCGTCTCCACCCTGACGACCGATCCGGGCTCGAGCGGCATGGTGACCTTGGATCCGGCCTCGACCACGTCCCCGCCGGGACCGACGATCGTGAGCTTGGTCGGCTTCCCGTTGCAGCCTCCGGCGACCCCGCGCGGCGGGAAGCGGGGATCGGTCTGCTCGCAGTACACGGTCGCCGCGTGCGGAGCGCCGAGGACCTGGTAGTCGCGGCGGATCCCGAGGCCACCCGGATGCTCACCGAGCCCCTGTGACCCGGGGATGAGCTCGCTTCGGAGGATGCGCATCGAGTACTCGGTCTCCGCGACCTCCACCGGCAGCAGCGCGACGTTCGCAAGGTACGTGTCCACCCCGTCCAGGCCGTCGCTCCACCGGTTCCCCCCGGTTCCGCCGCCCACGACGTCGGTCATGATCGCGGGACGCCCAGTCTTCGGCGAGACACTTTCGATGCTCATGCCGACGAAGGTCACGGTGCTCGAGCCGACGGCCTTCTCCGGCCAGATCTCAGCCGCCGCCTGGAGCAGCACGTCGGCGAGCCGCTGGCAGGTGTTGTGACGGACCGACACGGCGGCCGGCGGCCGCGGGTTCAGGATCGTGCCCTCCGGACACGAGATGTCCAGGCAACGGAGGATCCCGTCGTTCGTGACGAGGTTGGGGTCCGTCACGGCCCGAGCGACGAACATGATCGATGCCCGCGTGCTCGCCCATGGAACGTTGAGAGCCCCCTCAACCTGGGGTGCCGAGCCCGACAGGTCGACCGCCAGTCGGTCCCCGGTCTTCGCGAGACGAGCGTGGATCCGGACCGGCGGGCTGCCCCTGCCGTCGTCGTCGAGGAACCCCTCGGCCTCCGCCTCTCCATCGGGAAGCGCGGCGAGGGCCGCCCGAGTCCCCCGCTCCACCCTGTCCAGCGCCGCGGAGAAGGCGGTTCGCACGGCGGAACGACCGAACCGCCCGACCACCTCCTCCAGCCTGCGACGACCGAGCACGCAGGCGGCGTGCTGGGCTCGCAAATCGCCCAACGTGGAGAACGGGTCTCGGACGTTCGTGGCGATGAGATCGAACACGTCGCGGTTCTCCTCGTCGCCCACGTACAGGCGGGTCGGCGGGAACAGGAGACCCTCGGCGTAGATCTCCCGCAGGCTGGGTCCCTCGGTGCCCGGGTTCACGCCGCCGATGTCGATGTGGTGAGCGGTGGTGCCGGCCCAGGCGAAGAGCCGCCCTCCGACGAACAGCGGCATGATCACGTTCAGATCCGGGGTGTGCATGCACCCCATGTAGGGGTGGTTGCAGATGAACACGTCGCCCGGCTCCACCTCGCCCCGCCGACGCTCCAGGATCGAGCCCACGACGAGTGACATGGCGCCGAGCTGCGCGGGGATGTAGTCGGCCTGCACCACGAGAAAGCCGTCGGCGTCGAACAGGGCGCAGCTGAAGTCCTCCATCTCCCGGATGATGGGGCTGTAGCTCGATCGCTTGAGGACGGCTCCCATCTCCTCGACGCAGGAGGAGAGCGCCGCGTGAGCGAGCTCGAACGTGATGGGATCGAGCGAGCTACGGGGCACGGCCGTCCTCCCTGATCCAAAGACACCCGCCGTCGTCGACCTCTGCATGCTGGCCCCGGAGGACGAGGGTGGTGGCGTCCATCTCCTCGACGATGGCCGGACCTCCGAGCCGGTTGCCGGCGAGGAGCCCCTCTCGCCGGAAGACGGGCACCCGGGCCGTCTCCGGCATGTGGACGAGTCGGCGGGTGACGACAGCCTCCGAGGGCGGCTCCGGTGTCCCGATCCCGATCCGCGGAGGATCGGCCCGCGGGAGACCGCCAAAAGCCGACAGACGGAGGGTCACGACCTCGATCGGGTCGCCGTGCGCCGAGTGTCCGTAGGTGGCGCGGTGCAGCTCGTGGAACGCGGGGGCGATGCCGGCCACCGCCCGTTGGCCGGACCCACGCAGGGGAACCGTGAGCTCGAAGCCCTGCCCCAGGTACCGGCAGTCGGCGCTCGCGACGACCCGGATCCTGCGCCGCGGGACGCCGTCTTCGCGGAGACGCTCGACTAGCCCGGCCGCCGCCTCCCGATACCAGTCGACCAGCTCACCCGGTTCGCCGGGCTCGAGGACGCGGAGGACGGTCTGCGCGTCATCTACTCGGAGGTCGGCCGACACGAGCCCCGAGGCGGAGAACAGCCCTGGGTGGGGTGGAACCACGACCGCCGAAAGTCCCAGCTCCCGAAGGAGCGAGCCGGCGTGCATCGGCCCAGCGCCTCCGTAGGCGACAAGCGTGTAGCCGCGGGGGTCCTCCCCTCGCTCGACCGAGACCCGACGGATAGCCCGCACCAGGTGCGCCGTGGCGACCGCCGCGATCCCCCGCGCGGCGGCTTCCGGTTCCAACCCCAGGGCCTCGCCCACGGGAGCCACCGCTGCGACGGCGGCGTCGGGGTCGAGGGCAAGGCGTCCGGCCAGCGGAGTGTCGCGGCCGAGCGCGCCGGTCACGACGTGCGCGTCCGTGAGCGTCGGCTCCTTGGCCCCGAGGCCGTATGCAGCCGGCCCGGGATCCGCGCCCGCGCTCTCGGGACCCACCCGCAGCGCGCCGGAGGCGTCGACGCGGACGATGCTGCCGCCGCCCGCCCCGGCGGCGGCGATGTCGACCGTCGACGCGACGACCGGGTGATCGAGGATCTCCTGCTGGGACCGGACGGGTGGGATACCGTCGCGGACGAGGCAGACGTCCACGGAGGTCCCTCCCATATCGAGCGAGACGATCCGATCGAGCCCGTACCGCGCCCCCAGTGCGGCGGCGCCCGTCACCCCGGCTGCCGGACCCGAGAGGATGAGCCGGTGCGCCTCGCGCTCGGCTCGCTCCGCGGGGACGCTCCCGCCGTTCGACTGCATCACGAGAAGGGGCGAGCGGAGCCCGACGTCGTCCAACCCTCGCTTCGCCCGAAGCAGGTAGGAACCCACCACCGGTCGCAGGGACGCGTTGACCGCGACGGTGGCGGTACGGGGGAACTCACGGAACTCGCGTGCGACGTCCGAGGACAACGATACCGGAACGTTCGGAAGGCGAGCTGCGAGCGCGTCCCCGATCGCCCGCTCGTGGCGGTCGTCCAGGTAGCTGAACAGGAGCGAAACGGCGACGGCCTCCGGCTGCCGGCGAGCCACCGCGTCGACCGCTCTCGCGATCTCGTCGTCGGTGAGAGGCGTCAACACCGCACCCGATCCCGAGATCCGTTCGCGGACCTCCACGCGGTCCCGGCGCCGCACGAGCTCCACGGGGCGGGAGAGCTCGAGGTCATAGAGGTGCGGCCGCGTGCCGTTCCGGTAGCCGAGCACGTCGCGGAACCCCTCGGTCGCGAGCAGGACCACCCTCGCGGTGCCGCCCGTGAGGAGCGCGTTCGTCGCGATCGTCGTACCGTGCGCGATCAAGCGAACGTCGCCCCTCGAAACGCCGGCGGCCGTCAGCTCCCCGACCGCGGAGACGAAGCCCTCTGCGGGATCGGCGGGAGTGGAGGGCACCTTGGCGACGACCACCGAGCCGTCGTCGGCGTGCGCGACCGCGTCGGTGAATGTTCCGCCGACGTCGACGGCAACCACCCAGGATCGGTGTGACGTGGCGCGCTCGCCCATCTGCCTCGATTCGACCCGGGAACGCGGGGGCTCCCGGAGTCGGCGCAGACTACCTGCCAACTCCGAACGCCCGCAAGCCTAGACGACCTCGACGCGCGCGCGTACGCCGTCCTGTACGGCGGACGGAGCGACGGCGGTACCGACGACGCGGCACGTCTCGGAGGAGCCCGCCGGAGCCCTGAAGCGGATCCGCAGGATCAACCTAGCGCTCCGTCCGGGCGCGAGGTCCCCCGTCGAGAACTCGCCGTCCACGACCGCTTCGGTGACTTCGACGGCGCCGCCTACACCGTTGAAGTAGCGGATGCTGAAGCCGGGCGAACGGCGGCAGCCATCGATCGATATGGGGCCGGTCACGTCGGCGTCGTTCTGGAACCGGAGCGAGAAACGCACTCGCTCTCCGGGCTGGCCTCCGACCTCGCGGACCTGAGATGCGCCGGTCGCGTCGTAGACGTCGCCCCCCACCCACGCCACGTCCCCGCGAAGCCGGATCATAGCGTCGGGCAGGCCGCTCACCGGGAAGAAGACGTCCGCAGAATCGGTCGGAGCCCTCATGCCCTTCGCCGTTCCGCCCACGACCACGTAGACGGCTCGTCGGTAGGCGACCGCCTGCGTTCCGTGCCGCGGCCTCGGCATCGGGGTGAGCGTCCGCCAGGTATCGGTGGTCGTGTCGTATGCCTCGACGGTGTCGAAGATCGCGTACCCCGACTCATCGGTGTGCTCTCCCCCCATCACGAGGATCTCCTGTCCGAGCGGTGCGGCTGCCGCCCCCGACCGCAACGTGGGAAGGGGGGCGAGACCGGTCGCCCACGTCCGCGTTCGGAAGTCGAAGGCGTCGTTGTCGGGGATGGAGCCCTCCTCGAGGCCGTCCCTCCCCCCGATCGCGTAGAGGATGCCGTCGACGACGACCGGCTGGAAGTGGTCGCGGGCACGCGGCATGTCGGGGAGCGATGTCCATTCGTCTGCGCCCGGATCGTAGACGTCGACGAACGCGACGCTCGATGTGTCGCGATATCCTCCCAACAGGTAGATCTTCCCCCGGCGCGCGACGGCTCCCGCCGCTCCCCGCTCCCTCCCCAAGGGCAGCGACGCTCCGGAAGAGAACGTGTCGGACGCCGGGTCGTAGATGGAGACCGTCCCTACGGCGAGCCTCGGCTTGACGCCGGTCACGAACCCGCCGATGTAGTAGACGAGCCCGCCGAGCTCGACTCCCGCGATGTGGTTGAGGGCCGCCGTCAGCGGCTCCAACTCCTCCCAGGAATCGGTCGCCGGATCGTAGGCCTGGTGGAGGGTGGTGTCGCCGGCCAGGTAGAACTCACCTCCGGCCTTGACGAACGTGACCTCCTGCCGCGGCGTCCCCGTCGACGCCGCGCTCACCCAAGCCCCGGGATCGTCATCGATCGCCGCCGACGTAGCGCTTGCGGCCGACGTCGCGCTCGCCGCACCTCCGTAGCCGCTCGGCTCGAAGACGATGATCCGCCCCGTCGGGTAGTCGGCGATCCAGATCGTCCCTGGGAAGGGCCCCGCGTCTCCCTGCGCGACGACGTCCAGCGGGCGCTTGGCGACGTCGGCGAACAGGGTCTCGTTGGACGTCACGGTCGTGCCGTCGATGCCGAGCTGCACCCGGTAGATCGCGTCCTCGCTGTAGCCGGCGGCAAGGAGGTCCCCCGCCATCGCGCCCTCGAAGTTCGAGCCGGTGTACTCGGCGAGGCCGTCCGTGGAGGGCTGGAAGGTGGTGAGGGAACCCCGATCAGGGCCGGGATCCTGCCAGTCGCACTCGGTCGCGTTCCCCGCCGGCACCGGGGTCTGGCCCCCAAAGGTGTTGGCCGTGTTGCCGCGGGTCGGATTCGCGTGCCCGGCGTAGTCCTCCGGCCCCTCCACGAGGTGCAGGGAGTCTGCGCCGTCGACGCCTCCCGCCATCGCGGCGTTCGTGCACGATCCGTCCGGTCCCTCGCCGTCTGGCGGACCCCCTGCCGAGATGTTCGGCCCGTTGTCGGTCGCGTACAGGAGCCCGCTCTCGGACAGCACGAGGTCGTAGGGGTTCCGGTACCCCGGGGAGTAGACCTGAACCGGCCCGCCGGGGACGATCCTCGCCTGGTTCAGCCCGTCGTTCCCGCCGAAGGGGTCGTGCCGGTCGGGGTCGCCCGGACGCGTCGGGTCGTCGAGCGTGGGGAGGTCGTAGCGCGCCCCGCCGATCGCGTCCAGATCGATCGAAAGGATCGCGCCCGACAGAGCGTACTCTGGGAGGTCCGCGAAGCTCGGCGACGGGGCTCCCATGTTCGTGTTGCCCCCGACGGCCACGTAGAGGGTGTTCGTTGCCGGATCGAGCTCTAGTCCGTTCGGCGCGTGCACCTCCTCGGACCTCGGCAATCCCCGGACGATGTTGCGCCCGCGCCACTCGGTCCCCGTCCATCGGAGGCGCGTCACGGTCCCGGAGTTCGTGTCGAGACCGACGTCTCCGAGGCCCCCGCCGCCGGCCCGCGGGTCGCTCGACGTCGCGTAGATCACGGGGTGGGCCGCCTTTCCCACGACGACGAGGCCCGTGAGCATCCGCCCGGACACGTCGGGACTGCGACGACCACGGTCGTCGTGGTTCTCGATCGAGGCCACGCCGGTGATGGTTTCGGTCGAAACTACGCCGTAGGCGTTGGCCCCCGTCCGCTCTGCCTCGTAGGCGACGATCAGGCCGTCGACCTGGCCGACGTAGAGTCGTCCGTCGGGGCCGAACTGCAGCGTGGTCACCTTGCTCGAGATCTCTCCGGCGAGATCGCTCTTGCCGAACGCGATCTCGGCCTGGGCGCCCGCCGGATGTTGCGCCGGAACCAGCTGGAGCAGCAGCGCGATGGGGAGGCAGCGGACGAGCCACCTCCGCGGCCGGCTCACGGGCCCGCCCCCCAGTCCGGAAGGGTGAGACCCGGCGGCGACGGGCTACAGAGCTCGGCCAGACGGCCGCGCAGGGTCGCAACCTCATCGGCCCATTGAGATCGCGCCGCCTCGTTGACCAGCTGGAACGGGTCTGCGACGAGGTCGTAGAGCTCATCCTCGCCGGTCGAGTAGTAGGCGTAGATCATGGTCGCCGTCCTCACCGCGCAGAAGGGCGGGATCAGGCTCCCGGGATCGGAGCTGAGCTGTCCGTGCTCGATCAGGAAGTCGGAGCGCCAGGCAACCGGGCCGGGGGACAGCAGGGGGAGGAGGCTCGATCCCTCGGCATCGGGGGCCGCGACCCCGGCGAGCTCCGCGAACGTCGGAGCCAGATCCACGTTGAGCGCGATCCGGCCGTCGGTCGTATCCGCAGGAGCGAGCGGGTCGTAGCGGAGAACGAAGGGCACGCGGACGCTCTCCTCGTAGGGCACGACCTTCCCCTCCCACCGGTGCTCCCCCCACGTGTACCCGTTGTCCGCGGCGAAGACGACGAGCGTCGTGGACAGCCTGCCGGTCTCCTCGAGCGCGGTCAGGATCCTCGCCACCGCCTCGTCGACAGCCAGAAGGGTCCGGTACTGGTTCCGGCGGAAGCGCCGCAGCTCCACCTTGCGCTCCTTGTCGAGAGGTGGGAGCGCCTGCACGTGTGCGGGCTTGTCGGAGACGTTGCGTTCGTTGAAGCTCTCGGGGCGCCAGGGGCCCAGGCCCGCGAACGCGTCCTCGTGCCGCTCCGCTGGTATCGCCGGCTCGTGCGGCGCGTAGGGGGTGAACATGAGGAACAGGGACTGAGACGGATCCGTGCCTCTGATGAACGCGTCTGCCTCGTCCGCCAGCACGTCGGTCGAGTAGGCGCCCCTGGACCGCGGGTACTTCACCTCGGCGCCGTCGACGACGAGCGAGAAGCGCCGGTAGTTGTGCCTCTGGAACGCGACCCACCGATCCCATCCCGGCGGGACGTACGGCCCCTGGTACTGATTCAGGTACTTGCCGATCAGGCCCGTCCGGTAGCCGCCGTCGTGCAACCATGTGGCGACCGTAGAGCCGTCGTCGAACGTGGTGAATCCGGTGTTGTTGTAGACGCCGGTCGAATGAGAGTACTTGCCCGTGAGGATGCTCGTGCGGCTCGGGCAGCAGAGGGAGTTCACGACGAATGCGTTGGAGAACGTGACGCCCTTGGCCTGCAGCTCCGACTGAACCATCGGCATCGCCCAGAGCGTGTCCCACCGCTGATCGTCCGTGAGGATCAGGACGATGCTCGGCGGCGGTGTCTCCTCGGCCGAGGACGAGGGCGCCCCGACGAGCGCAAGCACCGGGAAGAACACCGCCAGCCCGAAGGCCAGCAGGCGTCGGATCACCGGATGGTTCCCCGCCCCCTCACGCAACACCAGTTGCGCGAGCCTAGGAAACGCGCCGTAGACTGTCCAGAGGGCGAAGGTCTAGGAGGCGCGAGGGCAGCGCCTTACGTGGAGGAATAGCAGTCCTTGCCGGCCTCGACTCGGAGGTCGTGCGCCTTGCTCCACAGCTCCGTGGCACGCACGTGGTCGCCCTCGTCATCCACCGCCTCCGCCTCCTGGGATAGAAGGAACGCTTGCTTGTCGAGTTCGCAGGGCACATGGCCCGCGAGACGCGTTCCGATATCCCATGCTTGGTACGCGTTCTCCGCGACTCCCGCCAAGCAGTAGATCCCGTGCTCGGTGTTCATGGTCGCCGCGGACCCCGTACCTCCAACGGTCGCAGAGGGGTCCCGCTCCCGCGCGCAATCGCCCAATCGCGGGTCGTCGCTCTTGATCCACTCGCCGCGGGGCACAGGTAGGGGTTTCAGGCCGAGCGCATCAGCAAGCTCCGTCCCCGTCAGCCCCAACGTCTCTTCGTAGGTTGCCCCGTCTTCCCGAACCGATACCACTGGTCCACCGGTGTTCGACGACATCGGCTCCGCGAGAGCCACGACGCCCAACACGGTGAATACGAGTCCCAGCCCGATGCTCCACTTCGATAACCTCACGGGCCGTCTCCCGTCGCCCGAAGGTCCGCGGTCACCCTTAGCTTACGGTCACTCCCGGAGGACGGCCAGGAACTCGTCGAGGTCTGGGGCGACGCGGTAGGTGGGCTCGAGCGCGCCCTCGAGTGCCTCGATCGTCTTGTAGCCGTTGCCGGTCACGTAGGCGACGGTCTCCTCCTCCGCCCGGATCACGCCCGACGCCACGAGACGCTTCAGAACGGCGATCGTCACCCCGCCTGCGGTCTCGGTGAACACGCCCTCGGTCTCGGCGAGCAGCGTCACGCCCTCGACTACCTCCGCCTCCGTGCACGCGTCGATCGCGCCGCCGGTCTGACGCGCGGTCTGTATCGCGTACCAGCCGTCGGCCGGGTTCCCGATCGCGAGCGACTTCGCGATCGTGTTCGGCTTCACGGGGCGAACCTGGTCGGCTCCCTCCCTGAACGCGGTAGCGACCGGCGCGCAGCCTTCCGCCTGCGCGCCGGAGACCCGGTACGGCCCGTCCTCGATGGCGCCGATCGCGATGAGCTCACGGAACCCGCGGTGGATCTTCGTCATGAGGGCGCCCGAGGCTATCGGCACGACCACGTGGTCCGGCAGGCGCCAACCGAGCTGCTCGGCCGTCTCGAACCCCAGCGACTTCGAGCCCTCCGCGTAGTACGGCCGCATGTTCACGTTCACGAACGCCCATGGAAGCGCGTCGGCGACCTCCGAGCACAGCCTGTTCACGTCGTCGTAGTTCCCCTTCACCGCGACGACGCTCGCGCCGTAGGCCTCCGTCGCCAGGATCTTCGCCCGTTCGAGGTCCTCGGGAACGAACACGTAAGCTGGCATCTGCGCCTTCGCGGCGTGAGCGGCGGTCGCGTTCGCGAGGTTGCCGGTCGAGGCGCACGACATCGCCTCGAACCCGAACGCGCGCGCCATCGTCGTCGCGACCGTCACCACCCGGTCCTTGAACGAGTTCGACGGGTTCACGCTGTCGTCCTTGATCCAGAGCGTCTCGAGGCCGAGACGGCGGGCCAGGTTGTCGGCTCGCCGGAGCGGCGTGAAGCCTGCACCGAGATCGACCCTCGCGACGTCCGGACCGCCTGGGAGCAGCTGCTCGTAGCGCCACAGCGACGCCGGGCCGGCCTCGACGTGCTTGCGGAAGTCGACTCCGTCGATCCCCTCGAGGTCGTACGCCGGTTCGAGCGGTCCGAAGCACTCCTCACAGATCGTCAGGGGTTCGACCGGGTAGCGGGTGCGGCACTCACGGCACGCGAGGGCCAGCGGGTTCGTGATCATCCGGTGACGGCTCCCTCCGAGGCCGAGGAGACCAGCCGGGCGTACTTGGCGAGGGCGCCGGTCTCGTAGCGCGGCGCCGCCGGCTTCCAGCTCTTGCGGCGGCGCTCCAGCTCCGCCTCGTCGACCGCCAGGTCGAGGCGACGCTCGTCGACATCCACCACGATCGTGTCGCCCTCCTCGACGAGCGCTATCGGTCCGCCGACGACGGCCTCGGGCGCGACGTGGCCGACGGAGAACCCCTTGGTCGCTCCGCTAAAACGGCCATCGGTTATGAGCGCCACATCCTTGCCGAGGCCCGCACCGGCGACCGCGGCCGTGACGGCGAGCATCTCGGGCATCCCCGGCGCACCCCTCGGCCCCTCGTTCCGGATGACGATCACGTCGCCCTTCTCGATCCGCCCGTGAAGCACTGCGTCGAAGGCCGCCTGCTCGGAGTCGAACGGCCGGGCGCGGCCGCGGAACACGCTGCCCTCCGCTCCCGCTATCTTCATGACCGAGCCCTCCGGCGCGAGCGAGCCGTAGAGGATCGCCGTGCCGCCGGTCAGGTGGATCGGGTCGGCGATCGGGCGGACGACCTCACCGTCGGGAGCGGGCGGCGCGACGGAGGCCAGGTTCTCCGCGACCGACTTCCCCGTCACCGTGATGGCGTCGCCGTGCAGCAGCCCCGCGTCCAGGAGTTCCCTCATCACTACGGGAACGCCGCCGACGCGGTCGAGGTCGGTCATGACGAACCGCCCGGCCGGGCGCACGTCGACGAGGTGCGGCGTGCGGCGGGAGATACGGTCGAAGTCGTCGAGCGAGAGCACCACCTTCGCCTCGCGCGCGATCGCGAGCAGGTGGAGCACCGCGTTGGTCGAGCCGGCGATCGCCATGACGACGGCGACGGCGTTCTCGAACGCCTCCCTGGTGAGGATCGTTCGCGGGCGGAGGTCCATCTCGACCACGCGCACCGCGGCCATCCCGCTCTCGCGCGCCGCCACCTCGCGGCGGTAATCGACGGCCGGCGGAGAGGCGCTTCCAGGAAGCGACATCCCCAGGGCCTCTCCCACGGCCGCCATCGTGTTCGCCGTGTACATGCCGGCACACGAGCCGGCGCCGGGGCAAGCCGCATGCTCGATCGCGGAGAGCTCTGCGTCGTCCATCGTGCCTTGAGAATGAGCTCCCACAGCCTCAAAGACGTCCTGGATCGTGACGTCCTTCCCCCGGTGGGTACCGGGAAGGATCGTTCCCCCGTATAGATAGATGGCCGGCAGGTCGAGGCGCGCCATCGCCATCAGCATCCCCGGCTCGCTCTTGTCGCAGCCGGCGATCCCCACGAGCGCGTCGAATCGCTCGGCGTGCATCATGAGCTCGACCGAGTCCGCGATCACCTCGCGGCTGATCAGAGACGCGCGCATGCCCTCGTGGCCCATCGCGATGGCATCGGAGACCGCGATCGTCGTGAACTCGACAGGAACTGCGCCGCCCTGGCGTACGCCCTCCTTCGCGAGCGCAGCGAGCTTGTCGAGGTGGTAGTTGCACGGCGTGACCTCGTTCCAGGAGGAGGCGACCGCGATCTGGGGCTTCCCCATGTCCTCGTCGGAGAAACCGACGGCGCGGAGCATCGCCCGGGCCGGCGCGCGCTCGGGCCCCTCGGTGACCTCCCAGCTCCTCGGCCTCGACATGGGTGCTCCCTCCACAGGAAGTTAGAGTTGGACCTCGCACGATACCAAGCACGAGCACGCGAGAGGAGACCGCCGCATGCCCGCCGAGACGCCTCCCCCCGCGGAGCGCAGCTGGTGGCTCGAGGAGGCCCTGGAGCACGACCCCGGCGAGCCCTCCCCGCCGCTGTCGCGGGACGCGAGCGCCGACGTGGTGATCCTCGGCGGGGGCTACACGGGTCTTTGGACCGCCTACTTCCTGAAGGAACGCGATCCGGGCATGGACGTCGTGCTGCTCGAGCAGGACATCTGCGGCGGGGGGCCCTCCGGCCGCAACGGGGGATTCCTCATCGGGTGGTGGGGGCACCTCGCCGAGCTAGTCCGGCGCTTCGGCGAGGACGGTGCGATGGAGCTTGCTCTCGCCGCGGCGAGGAGCGTCGAGGAGATCGGCGCGTTCTGCCGGCGACACGGCGTCGACGCCTGGTACGTGAACGCCGGCGACGTCGGCGTCGCGACGGCGCCCTCGCACGTCGGGCTGTGGGAGAGGAACCTGGAGGCCGCCCGACGACTCGGCCTCGGCGACGTCTTCGAGGAGCTCTTGCCGGACGACGTCCGCAAGCGCGTGGATCTGCCGCGGGTGTACGGCGGCGTGCGCGTTAGCGACTCGGCGACCGTGCATCCCGCGCGCCTGGCCCGAGGGCTCCGGCGGGTGCTGCTCGAGCGAGGCGTCCGCATCTTCGAGAGCACGCCGGTGGGCCGCTTCCGCCCCGGTCCGCCGGCCGAGGCCGAGACGCCCGGAGGGACCGTGCGCGCGGAGGAGGCCGTCGTCGCCGTCGGCTCGTGGGGAATCAACTGGAAAGCGTTCCGCGATGTGGTGGCGGTTCGTTGCAGCTACATGGTGATCACCGCGCCCGCGCCCGAGATGCTCGAGAAGATCAACTGGACCGGCGGCGAGGCCGTGCGCACGCTCCGGACCTCGCTCTTCTACGCGAGGACCACGCCCGACGGCCGGATAGCGCTAGGCTCGGCCGGGCCGCAGCCCGGGATCGGGCGATCGATCGGTCCGCGGTTCGCCTACGACGAGGGCTTCGCGGCGATGGTCGCTGGCGACCTCCGCCGGCTCTTCCCCTCGTTCGACGACGTGCCGATCGAGGCCGCGTGGGGCGGTCCGATCGACGTGGCCGGCACCTACCTCCCCTTCTTCGGCAGCCTCCCGTCGGGGAAGGTGCACTTCGCGCTCGGCTTCACCGGCAACGGCGTCGGCCCGTGCCATCTGGCCGGGAAGATCCTCGCGAGCGTGGCGAGCCGCTCGGGCGACGGGTTCACCCGCCTACCGATCGTCGGCGTCCCACCGAAGCGGTTCCCGCCGGCGCCCTTGCTCCTCCCGGGGATGGTGGCAGTCAACCGGGCGGTCCGGCGGAAGGACGACCTCGAGGACGCGGGGCGGCGCGTGGACCCGGCGACTCGGTTCGTCGCCCGTCTGCCCCGTTACCTCGGCTACAACCTGGGATCGCGGTGACCGGCGAGCTTCCGAGGCCGGCACGGCGGAGCTGGTGGCTCGAGGAGGCCCTGGAGCACGACCCCGGCGAGCCCTCCCCGATGCTGTCGCGAGACACGAGCGCCGACGTGGTGATCCTCGGCGGGGGCTACACCGGGATGTGGACCGCCTACTTCCTGAAGGAACGCGACCCTGGTGTGGACGTCGTGATCCTCGAGCAAGATATCTGCGGCGGCGGGCCCTCAGGCCGCAACGGCGGCTTCGTGAACGCCTGGTGGGGCTACGTCGACGAGATCGTCGAGCTGTTCGGAGAGGAGCGCGGGCTCGCGCTCTGCCGCGCAGCCGAGCGGTCGGTCAAAGACGTGGGGGAGTTCTGCGAGCGCCACGACGTCGATGCGTGGTTCGCCCTAGGAGGCGACGTCGGCATCGCGACCTCGCCGGCCCAGCGGGGCCGGTGGCAGGGCACGGTCGGTGCCGCCCGCCGGTACGGCGTCCCCGATCGAGCCGTCGCGCTGACGCCCGAGAAGGTCGGGGGCCACTGCCGATCCCCGGTGTTCGACGGCGGGATGCTCTATCCGGATCAGGCGACCGTGCAGCCCGCCCGGCTGGCCCGCGGGCTCCGGCGGGTGCTCCTGGAGAAGGGCGTACGGATCCACGAACGGACGCCCTTGCTCCGGTTCGCGCGCGGCCGCACCACGGTCTCCGAGACACCGTCGGGGGCGGTCCGTGCCGGGCGGGCGGTGATCGCGCTGAACGCATGGGCAGCGTCCTGGAAGGCGTTCCGTAGCCGGCTCGCGGTGCGCGGGAGCTACATCGTCGCGACCACCCCAGCGCCCGAGAAACTCGCGGACATCGGGTGGACGAGCGACGTCGCACTCTGGAACTTCCGTGCGGCGGTGAACTATCTGCGGACCACGCCCGACGGTCGCATCGTGTTCGGAACCGGCGGCATGCAACCCGGTCTCGCGCGGGCGACCGGTCGGGGGTTCGACTACGACCGGCGCCACGTGGCCACCGTCGTCGCGCAGCTACATCGGATGTTCCCGAGCTTCCGCGACGTGCCGCTCGAGGCGGCGTGGGGAGGACCGATCGACGTCTCGGGCTCGCACCTGCCGTACTTCGGCACCCTCGCGCCGGGTAACGTCCACTTCGGGCACGGCTACACCGGCAACGGCGTGGGGCCGTGCCTCCTCGGCGGCCGGATCCTCTCCGGGCTCGCGCTGGGGATCGACGACGAGTTCACGCGCCTTCCGCTCGTCGGCCACCGCCCGCGGAGGTTCCCGCCGGAGCCGCTCAAGTCGATCGGCTCGTACGTCGCGAACGAGGCGATCCTCCGCAAGGACGCCGCGGAGGACGCCGACCTGAAGCCGAACGCGCTCGTGGAGGCGGTCGCGAAGCTTCCCCGCCGCCTGGGTTACAACCTGGGGCCGTGAACCTGCCCCGCCCGGCGCGACGGAGCTGGTGGCTGGAGGAAGCGCTCGCGGCCGAGCCCGGACCGCCCTGCCCCCCGCTCGACCGCGACACCGAGACCGACGTCGTGATCCTCGGCGGCGGCTACACGGGCATGTGGACGGCTCACTTCCTGAAGGAGCGCCACCCGGGCACCGACGTCGTCCTCCTCGAGCGGGACATCTGCGGGGGCGGCCCGAGCGGGCGGAACGGCGGGTTCTGCAACGGGTTCTGGGAGGAGCTCGACGTCCTCGTCCACGCGCTGGGGCCCGGGGGAGCCTTGGAGACATGCCGCGTCGCGGAGCGGAGCATCGGCGAGATCGGCCGATGGTGCGAGCGCCACGGGGTCGACGCGTGGTACTCGCGGAACGGTCACATGGGGGTGGCGACCTCGCCGGCTCAGGATGGGCTCTGGCATGCGCTCGTCGAGGAGGCGACACGCCTCCGCGTTGAGTGGTTGGAGGAGCTCTCGACCGAGGAGGTGCGTGCGCGCTGCGACTCACCGGTCTTCCGCGCAGGCGTCTTCGCCCCGCGAGCGGCGACCCTCCAGCCCGCCCGCCTGGCGCGCGGGCTTCGCCGGGTGATCGCCGAGCAGGGCGTGCGGATCTACGAGCGCACCGCGGTCCGCCGGTTCCGGCAGGGCCCTCCGGCGGAGGCCGCCACCGAGCGCGGGCGCGTGCGTGCGGCGTACGGCGTCCTCGCGACGGGCGCGTGGAGCTCGCGGATGCGACGGTTCCACCGCGCGATCGTGCCGCGCGGCAGCTACATCCTCGTTACCGAGCCCGCACCCGAGCGCCTCCAGGAGATCGGCTGGACCGGCGGCGAGGGCATCTACGATCATCGGAGCGCGCTGCACTACCTGCGGACCACCCCCGACGGGCGGATCGCGTTCGGCGCCGCCGGCTCCACGACCGGTGTCGGCGGCGGCCTCGGTCCACGAATGGACTACGACCGGCTCTCGATAGAGCGTCTTGTGCGGAGCTTCCGCCGGATGTTCCCGAGCTTCCGCGAGGTGCCGCTCGCGGCCGCCTGGGGCGGGCCTATGGACATAACGGGCCTGCACCTCCCCTTCTTCGGAACCCTCCCGTCGGGCAACGTCCACTACGGCATGGGCTACACCGGCGGCGGGGTGGGTCCCTGTCACATGGCCGGGCGGATCCTCTCCGGCATGGTCCTCGGGATCGAGGACGGGTACGCGCGCCTGCCGCTCGTCTCCCTCGAGCCGAAGAGGTTCCCCCCGGAGCCGCTCCTCGCGATAGGCGCCGCGATCGTGCAGGAGGCGATCGTCCGCCGGGACGAGGCACAGGACCGCGGCCGCCGGCCCAACCCGGTCGTCGACCTCGTCGCCCGCCTGCCCCGCAGGCTGGGCTACGAACTTGGCCCCTAGGCCCGCACGATGCGGGTCCCCGGCGGGCCCTCGGAGGCCACACTGTTCGTAGAGTAGGTCCGTGAGCCGAGCGGTGATCGCGGTCGAGAACCTGACGAAGCGGTACGGCCTGGCCCGGGGGGTCGAGGACCTGACGTTTCACGTCGCCCCTGGAGAGGTGTTCGGCTACCTCGGCCCAAACGGCGCGGGAAAGACCACGACTATAAGGACGGCGCTCGACTTCATCCGTCCTACCAGGGGTCGAGCGAGCGTCTTCGGCCTCGACTCCCGCAAGGCGAGCGTGGAGATACATCGGCGCACCGGATACCTCCCCGGCGAGCTTCGCCTCTACGAGCGGATGACGGCAGAAGATCACCTCTCATACCTGGCAGAGCTGCGTGGGGGAGTCGACCGGCGCGCCATCGCAGATCTCGCCGAGCGCCTCGACCTCGACCTCTCCAGGAAGATCGGCGCGCTGTCCCACGGGAACCGCCAGAAGCTTGGTCTCGTGCAGGCGCTGATGCACCGTCCGGAGCTCGCCGTCCTCGACGAACCGACACAGGGGCTCGATCCGCTGGTGCAGCAGGAGTTCTACAGGCTGGTCGAGGAGATCCGCGAGGAGGGGAAAACGGTGTTCCTGTCCTCGCACGTGCTGCCCGAGGTCGAGCGGGTCTGCGACAGGGTCGGGATCATCCGCGAGGGACGGCTCGTCGCCGTCGAGCACGTCGCAGATCTGAAGGCCAAGGCCGTGCGGAAGATCGAGATCCGGTTCGCCGAGCCGGTGCCTGCGAGCGCGTTCGCCGACGTCGCCGGCCTCTCCGACGTGCGGGTGCACGACTCCGTCGTCCGCTGCTCGGTGACGGGGGAGATGGACGCGCTCGTGAAGGCGGCCGCGAGGTTCCACGTGGAGAGGCTGGTCGCGGAGGAGCCGAGCCTCGAGGACATCTTCCTTTCCTACTACGGCGAGGAGCCGGCCGACACGAGCCCCTCCGAGGGAGACGGATCCTGATGCTCCGGAACGTCCTGCTCAAGACGTTGCGCGATCAGAGACGGGCCCTCATGTGGTGGTCGATCGGGATAGCCGCGATGGTGCTCTTCACCGTTCCCTTCTACCCGAGCCTCCGCGACCAGGCCGAGTCCCTCAACAAGTACATGGAGGAGATGCCCGAGGCGCTCAGAGCGATATTCATCGGGCAGGTCGAGGACATCACCTCACCGGAGGGGTTCCTGAACAGTCAGATCTTCGTCTTCATGGCGCCGCTGCTGTTCTCGATCCTCGCGGTCGGAGCGGGGGCGCGCGCCATCGCCGGAGAGGAGCGGGCCGGAACGCTCGACCTCCTGCTGTCGACGCCAGTGCCGCGCCGGAGGGTCGTCGTCCACACGTTCGCCGCGATGGTCGTGGCGGTCTTCGTCGTCGGCCTGGTGCTGTGGGGGTCGCTGGCGGTCTCAGGAGCGATCTGGGATGTGGGAGTGCCGGCCTCGCGAACCGCGGCGGCGGTCGGAACGGTGGTCCTGCTCGGCCTCGTGTTCGGCTCCCTCGCTCTCGCGATCGGCTCCGCCACCGGGAGCCGCGGCAGCGCGATCGGCGTCGCTGCCGCCGTCGGCATCGCCGCGTACCTCGTGAACTCGCTCGCACCGGTCGTCGACCTCTTCGACGACCTGAAGGTCGTGTCGCCGTTCAACTACTACGGGCTGCCGCTCGCCCGCGGCTTCGACGTCGCCGACGCGGTCGTGCTGGTTTCGGCGTCGCTCGTGCTGCTCGCTGCAGCCGTCGTGGGCTTCGAGGGCCGTGACCTCGCCGTGCGCTGAAGCGGTTCAGCGCACCCGACGGGCGACCTCGGCGCAGGTGGCGATCCACCCGTCGTTCAGACTCTTCACGAACCCGACGAACCGGTCCAGGAAAGCCACGCGCGAAGGCCTCCCGATGATCTGCGGGTGCATCGTCAGAACGAAGCAGCCGCCCATCTCCCGGATTCCCAGGAGCTCCTCCTCCCAGATCTGGCGCACCTCAGAGGTCGTCGAGATCTTCTTCGTCCACTCGGCGGGCCCGAACCAGAAGTGGGCGGCGTCGTCCAGGACCCACTGGATCGGAAGCTCCACGACCGAGCAACCGTCGTGTCGATACGGCCGCACGTCGTCCATCAGGTTCGAGGAGTAGAGGAAACCGTGAAGCTCGAGGAGCTCGAGCGTGTGCGGCGAGAGGTCCCAAGACGGCGAGCGGTAGCCGACGACCTCGGCGCCGAAGGGCGCGAGAGCCTCCTTCCCCCGCACGAGTTCGGCCTCCTCGTCGGGGTAGTCGAGCTCCGCCGGGGAGACGTGCCGGTAGCCGTGGTGGGCGAGCTCGTGACCGGCACCGACGATCTCCTTCACGCGCTCCGAGTGACGCTCGGCGACCCGACCCGGCACGAAGAACGTCGCTCGAACACGGTGGCGGGCAAGCACGTCGAGGATCCTAGGCACCCCCACCTTTGCGCCGTACCTCCCCTGCGAGAGCACCCCGGGCCGCCGGGCGTTGTCGGGGTTCTCCCCGATCCACACCTCCTCGGCGTCGAAATCGAAGGAGAACGCAACGGCGAACCGCTTGCGCTCGGGCCACATCACCCCACCACCCGCTGCCCGTCCTTGTAGACCGCCTCGATCCTCTGGGCGAGGGTCTTGAACTCGAACGGATCGCCCTCGACGACGACCACGTCGGCGCGCTTGCCCGGCTCGAGCGTGCCGAGCTCTTCCTCCAGCCCCATGAGCTCGGCGGCGCTTGAGGTCGCAGCCACGAGCGCCCGCTCGGGGGACAGGCCGTTCTCGGCCATGAGCTCCAGCTCGCGGAGGTTCGTTCCGTGGGGCGCGACGGGGCAGTCGGTTCCCATTGCCACCTTGACGCCAGCCTCGGCCGCCGTGCGGAACGCGTCGATCTCCGGCCGGCCCAGGTTCCGCAGCTTCTCGCGAACGGGCTCGGGCACCTTGGGATCGTTCGCCATCTGCTCCGTCGTGTCGCCGGCGGTCAGCGTCGGCACGAGCCACGTCCCCCGCTCGAGCATCATCCCGACGCCCTCCTCGTCGAGGTAGGTGCCGTGGTCGATCGAGCGAACACCCGCCCGGACCGCCCGCTTGACCCCCTCAGCTCCGTGCGCGTGGCACATGACCCACCGGCCGTGATCGGCGGCCGTCGCCACGATCGCGTCCAGCTCCTCCTGGCTGAAGTGGGGCAGGGACGGATCGTCCAGGGGTGAGAGGAATCCACCGCTGGAAGCGATCTTGATCACGTCGGCGCCCGCGCGGATCACCTCGCGTACCTTGGCCGTCACGCCGTCGATGCCGTCGCACACGCCGTCGGGCATGCCCGGATACGTCACCCCCCAGGCGGAGACGGCGCCGCTCGGGAGCCAGGGGTCGTTGTGGCCCCCCGTCATCGACATCATCGTCACCGAGATCTGCACCCGCGGACCCCGAAGGACCCCGTCCTCGACCGCCCGCTTCAGCCCGAGGTCGGCGCCTGCGGCATCCCTCACGGTGGTGATCCCCAGAGCGAGCGTCAGCCTCAGGTTCTCGGGGATCCTGAAGAAGCCGTAAGAGAACGGCAGGTGCATCGTCCGCGCCTCGTCGATGTCCTCGTACACGGAGGCAAGATGGACGTGCACGTCGAACAGCCCGGGCAGCAGCGTCCTGCCGCTCGCGTCCACAACCTCGTCGCCGTCGAGGCCGGCACCGACCTCGACTATCCGTCCGTCCTCCACGAGGAGATCGCCCTCGGCCGGGGAAACCCCCGTGCCGTCGAAGATCCGACCACCCGCGAAGACCGTCCGCATCCCTTACCTCCCTTAGCCATTGCGGGAACAGCCTAGACTTCCGGCCGCCGCGACGAACAGGGAGACGACATGGACCTGCGACTAACCCCCGAGGACCGGGAGCTCCAGCAGCGCGCACGGGAGTTCACCGAGCAGCACCTCATCCCCTACGAGCTCGAGTGCGAGGAGAACGACGGCCTGACGCCCGAGAGCTGGAAGAAGATCAAGGACCAGGTCGTCGCCTGGGGCTTCAACGCGATAAACCACTCCGAGGCCGACGGCGGCCAGGGGCACGACACCTTCCAGCAGATCCTGGTCGAGGAGCAGTGGGGCAAGGCCACCGGCGCGCTCTGGGACGTGCCCTGGCGGCCGTCGATACCGCTACGTGAGGGAACCGAGGAGCAGAGGGAGACCTATCTACGCCCCGCCTGCCGAGGCGAGAGGCGGGACGCCTACGCGATCACCGAAGCCGGGGCGGGCTCCGACCCCGGGGAGGTGCAGGCCACCGCCTTTCGCGACGGCGACGGCTGGGCGATCAACGGTGAGAAGTGGCACGTCACCTCCGGCGACGTCGCCGACTTCCTCCTCGTGCACGTGCACGTCGACGGCGACCGGACAAAGCCCACCGTGTTCCTGGTCGACAAGGCGCTCCCCGGCGTCGAGCTCGTTCGGACCCCCAAGTACACGCACACGTTCGTGTTCGAGCACCCGATCTTCGCGTTCCGGAACGTGATGGTCGGCGACGACAGGATCCTCGGCGAAGTGGGGAAGGGATACGAGCTCACGAAGGAATGGTTCGTCGAGGAACGCATCATGATCGGCGCCCGGACGATCGGCGCGGCGACCCGCGCCCTCGACCTCTCGCTCGACTTCGCCAAGCGACGGACGCAGTTCGGTAGGCCTATCGTCGACTTCCAGGCGATCGAGTTCATGCTCGCGGACATGGCCGCCGAGATCATGGCCGCGAAGGCGATGCTCTACAGGGTCGGGTGGGAGGCGGCCCGAGGCGGGGTCGACGGCAAGGAGCTCCACGCGAGGGCCTCGGCCGTGAAGCTCGTGTGCTCCGAGACCGCCGGGCGGGTGGTCGACCGAGCCGTGCAGGTCTACGGAGGCCGCGGGTACATGCGAGAGCAACCGGTGGAGCGGTTGTTCAGGGAGCTCCGGGTCGACCGGATCTGGGAGGGGACCTCCGAGATCCAGCGGGTGGTGATAGGCAACGAGCTCCGGAAGCGAGGCCACGAGGTTTACACCGACTGGCCCGCGTAGCCCGGTGCCGGTGCCCGAGTTGAACGGTCGTACAGACTCCGTATATAAGGGACCTCGAAGGGCCGGGAATAGGAGGAGCGTCATGGGCGAGGAAGAGGAAGCGATCAAGACCGCGTTCTACGACATCCAGGCCGCCATGGGGGCGACCTTCGCGCCCGACGGCGGGTGGCTGTGGACGGACAGCTTCGGCGACGTCGAGGCCGAGTACCGGGCCGTCCGCGAGGGGGTCGGCATGTGGGACGTGTCACCCCTCAACAAGTGGGACTTCCGCGGGCCCGACGCCCTCAAGGCCGCCCAGCGGATCAACTCCAACGACATCCTGGGCATGCTCATCGGCCAGGTGCGCTACGGCCCGTTCCTCGATGAGGACGGGCTGGTGGTCGACGACGGTACCGTCTACAAGCGAGCCGAGGACCGGGTCTGGGTCATGACCAACGGCATGGAGCTGAAGGACTACTTCGCCGATGCGACCAAGGGGATGGACGTCGAGTTCGAGTACGTCGCATTCCAGATGCCGCACCTGGCGGTGCAGGGGCCGAAGTCGCGCGACGTCCTTGCCCCGATCACGTCCGCCGACATCTCGAGCCTGAAGTACTACCGGTTCTTCCCCGACCAGATCGAGGTCGGTGGGGTGCCCGTCTGGTTCTCCCGGACCGGCTTTTCGGGCGAGCTCGGCTACGAGCTGTTCGTGTCCCCGGAGAACGCCGAGGTCCTCTGGAAGGTGCTCCACGGCGCCGGCGCGACCCCGTTCGCCAACGCCGCGATCGAGATCGCCCGCATCGAGTCGGGCATGGTGGTGACCGAGTACGACTACGAGCCCCACGCCGCCACGCCCTTCGACATCGGCCTGGACCGCGTCGTCAAGCTCGAGGGGCCCGGGGACTTCCTGGGCAAGGAGAAGCTCCGCGAGGCCGCCAAGAACCCACCCAACCGATTCAGGACGCTGGTGCTCGAGGGCGGCGAGGTTCCCGAGTACGGCGCCGCCGTCACCAAGAACGGCGAGCTGGTCGGCACCCTGACCAGCCCGACCAAGAGCCCCCGCTACGGCGTCATCGGGATCGCGACCCTGCGGACCGAAGTAGCCGATGAGGGAAATACTGTCGACGTGGCTGTGGGCGAGGGCACGGTCCCGGCCCGGGTCACGCACAACTCGATCTACGACCCGGAGAAGAAGAACCCGCGCAGATAGCTCGGCCGCGGGAACTCGGGCGAGGAGGCGCCCCGAGCCCTAGCGCCGGCCGCCCTTTGCCCTGCCCAGCAGCGCCGCGCGTTTCAGGTCCTTGATAACGACCGTCGCCGCGTTCCGGCCGGACACACCCATGACCCCGCCCCCGGGGTGCGTGCCGCCTCCGCAGAGGTAGAGACCGCGTACCGGTGAGCTGTAGTCGCCCCAATGCGGGATCGGCCTGAAAGGGAACATCTGGTCGATGGCCATCTCACCCTGGAAGATGTTGCCGCCGACCAGGCCGAAGCGCTCCTCGATGTCACGCGGGGTGAGAACCTGCATCTGCTCGACCGCGCCCTCCAGGTTGGGAGCGAACTCGCCGAGGGTGCGAACGACGGTCTTCCCGTAAGCATCCCGCTTGGCGTCGTCCCACGGCCCGTCCTTGGGCTCGTAGGGCGCGTACTGGGTGAAGGCCAGCATGATGTGCTTTCCCTCCGGGGCCAGACCGGGCTCGTGGGCGGTCGGGAAGACGGCCTCGGCGTAGGGATGCTCGGCCGGCCTGCCGTGCTTGGCGTCGTCCCACGCCCTCTCGAGGTAGTCGATCGAGGGCGAGATCGCCACGAGGCCCTTGTAGAGGTTCCCCTCCTGGTCCCACGAGGGAAACTCCGGCAGCTCGCCGAGCGCGACGTTCACCTTCACCGATCCGGAGCGCGTGCGGTACAGCTTGATGCGGCGAACCGCCTCCTCTGGCAGGTGCGCCTCGCCGACCAGGTCCAGGTAGGTCGTCACCGGATGCGCGTTGGACACGACCCGCTTCGACCGGATCACGGACCCGTCCTCCAGCTCCACGCCGATGGCGCGCCCGTTGCTCACGACGACCCTTCGCACGTGGCTTCCGCTTCGGATCTCGGCGCCGGCGGCCTGCGCGGACTCGGCCATCGCCGCGCTTAGCCCGCCCATGCCGCCGCGGACCCAGCCCCAGGCCCCCGTCTGGCCGTCGATCTCGCCGACCCAGTGGTGGACCAGCACGTAGGCCGACCCAGGACTCATCGGCCCGTGCCACGCGCCGATCACCGACTGCGTCGCGAAGGCGCCCTTGACCCGCTCGTCCTCGAAGAACTCGTCCAGGAGATCGGCAGCGCTGATCGTGAACAGCCGCACCAGCTCCTCGAGATCTTGCCTGCGCCAACCCCTGAGCTTCCACGCCAGCCGAAGCCAGTTCGGGATCTCGCGGAAGCCGAGGTTGGGTGGGATCAAGAAGAGCATGTCCTTGAGGATTGGGGCGATGCGCTCGAAGTACTCGTCGAAGTCGCGGAGCGCGTCGGCGTCCTTCTTGGATAGCCTGGCGATGTTTGCGGCGTCCCTCTCGAGGTCTCCCCAAAGGGTCAAGGAGGTGCCGTCGGGGAACGGCGCAAAGTAGTCGGGGGCGATGAGAGAGACCCGGTAACCGAACCGCTTGAGCTGAAGCTCGTTCACGATCTCCGGAGGCATGAGACTCACGACGTACGAGGCGGTGGAGACCTCGTAGCCCGGCCATACCTCCTCGGTAGCCGCCGCGCCGCCAAGGACGTCGCGTCGCTCCAGCACCAGGACGTCCAGTCCGCTCCTTGCGAGGTAGGCGGCACATGCAAGGCCGTTGTGGCCCCCGCCGACGACGACGACGTCCCGCTCGAGCGTGCTCATAGGAACACCTCCTGGCCGATCCGCCCGGACTGTACTGTTCCGGCCCTCGAACCAGCAAACACTTCACCTAGCTCCCGTCGAGGCATCCGACGAGCACCTCGGGGAGCCCGGGTATCGTGAGCCCGGCGCCTCCTTCCACGAAGTCGTAGGCGCCGCCGGCCCACTCGCCGGGCAACCCACGGACCGGCCGCGGATCGGGGTTCGACTCGTCGTACTGGAACGCCCGCCAGTCCGGCGAGCGGAAACCGGTCGTGTCGTAGGGGGCCACGGCCACCAACCCGTCGCCGAACTCGCGCCCTTCGACCAGGAACCGTGCCTGGAAGGCAGGATCGTCCTTCGCGTATGCGCGGACGTACCAGCGCTGGACAAGCGCCAGGTAGCCCTTGTCCGAGGGAGGCGACTCGGGTCCCTCGAAGTAGCGGAGATGCATGACGACGAGCGGGCCCTCCACGCCGGTCGCAAGTCGTATCACCTCGAGCGGCCGGTCGTGCAGCGCGCTTCCCTTCGCCGGCGAGCGCCATCCGTTTATGCATTCGCCGGTCGCTGGGCCCGACTGCGCGTAGGGGTCCTTCGGCGGCCCAGGCGGCTCGACCGGCTCGGGCGTCGGCGAGGCGGTTCGCGACGAGGGCGGCGGGGTCGAAGACCGCGTCGGCGTCGGTACCTCGCCCGCCCGATCGCAGGAGGCGAGCAGCACCGGGAGCACGAGCGCGAGCGATATCAGGCGTCGGAGCATGTGCGTTGCGGTACGGCGACCGAGCGAAGCATACCTCCCGCGCATCCGCACACCGGCTTGGTAGGGTGTGCGGACCGTGATCCACGAACCGTCTACACGGCTGCCCGCCAATGCCCGCCTCGCAGCAGATCCGATGCTCGCCGCGATCCTTCCGAGCATCGATCCAGGCCGCGCCAAGGAGTTCACGGCGGCCGGACCAACGAGGCGGACTTCGCGGCGTGACTTCCTAGCGCGATCGGCGATGGCCGCCGGCGCCGTCATGCTCGCTTCCTGCACCAAGGACACGACGAAG
>Ga0209341_10000264_pt1 | contig 53487 bp, 54 predicted proteins | sample RifCSP13_2_FD_184020 | JGI IMG/M metagenome (GOLD analysis project Ga0209341, IMG submission 184020) | Soil microbial communities from Rifle, Colorado - Rifle CSP2_sed 13_2 (SPAdes) (version 2) | ecosystem: Environmental > Terrestrial > Deep subsurface > Rock core/Sediment | place: Rifle...
TTTTTATTTGCACCTGAAGGAAACCGAGTTTCGTTTCAATCTCAGATGCGATAACATATATTTGGAACTGTTAAAAATGTTCCGAAAGACCCCTTTATAACCTTGTTTGCTTCCTAAGACCCTTAGAAAAGGGGGATGCGGATTCTTAGCTAACCGGATGTCCGGCAATTATAAACCGGGGGGCGTGGAGGATGCAAGGGGGGAGGGGGATGACTTAGGAAAAACTTTGGTGGGCGCAGCCCACCCTTACCTACTGCATAGACTCTTAATCCTTCGCAGATTCTTTTGCCTGATTATTTAAACCAGCTGCGACCGCGGCAGGCGCATCTTTTTCCTCAGGTCGTATAGATAATATGCCGATTGTGGCTGGCTTCACCTTCCTTTTACGCCTGACCTTAACATCCCCGATGGACTCCCATGATTCTGGCGAAATCATTGCCTTAATGCTTTTAGTGAGATCCTGTTCCTCTACCGAGATTCCCGATATTCTTTTTAAATGCAGCCGTATGGCCCTGAGAGTTTGTTCTTGAAAAATAGCCTGCATAATGCTTTTCGGTGAAAGGATTTTTGTCTTTTCATAGAAATCCTCATGCTCATCTTTGGCAATGCTCTTTTTATGAAGTAGCGAAATCTTTGAAGCTGTTTCCTTTAGGTCCCCCGAAAGAAGGTCGGCAGACCAAATAAGATCACTTTGAATGCCGTCCTCAAATGTAAGGTGATACATATGCCAGCATCTGCCGTTTGTAAGTGCCACCCATGATACGCCGGCGTTGGCCGCGTAATTGCTGGCCTGTTCGATATGCTTTTCCCTCAAATCAATTCCAGCCTGTTTGATCTCTATAAAGAACTCAACCTTGCCATTTAGTTTTATTGCGTAATCAACAAATCGGTCCTTGATAGTATGCTCTTTGGTGATATCTTGGAATACATCATAACCAAGGACATCTTCAAGGAACTTGCCAATCCTTAGAGAAGTCTCTGCCTCATTGATATTCTGCTCGTAAGCCTGCTGAAAAACAGGGATGTACTTTTTTAATTCACGCGAGATATCGATTGACATAAAAAATACCCCCATTGTTTAAATGTGTTCGGCAACTAACCCCTTAAAATCATGCATTCTGAAGCTTTTTATAACTCATATTAAGTCACAACACAAGTCATTTACATTATTTTACATGGTCGCCCTCTCACGGCGGAGACCCAAAACAAAAAGCCGTAACCACTTTCCGGGTTGCGGCTTTTTACCTTCCGGCATTACAACAAAGATGACGCTGAACCCTTCACGCCGTCTTCCGAATAACTCCTTTTGCCCGGCCTCTCTTCTCCGGCTCTATGCTTATCTTCAAGCCGACCGTATGGAGGATATTCAGAATGCTTTTAAGCTCAGGATTGCCCGTGCTCGACAACATCCTGTAAAGACTCTCCCTGTTTATATGCGCCTTTTTCGCTATCGCCGCCATGCCGCCGTGGGCCTGAGCCACATTGCGCATAGCCAGCAGGAATACCTCCTTGTCGCCGTCTTCTATGGCGGCGTTCAGGTATTCGGCGGCCTCAACCGGGTCTTTCAGCGCTTCGATCAGGTCTTCCTGATATGTGGTGATTTTTTTGGTCATTCCTGCCTCTCTTTATACTCTTTCCAATAGGCTTTCGCCTGTTTGATATCCTTTGCCTGTGATGATTTATCCCCGCCGAGGAGCAGCAAAACTACTCTCTTTCCGTTCATGGCGTAATAGACCCTGTACCCAGGGCCGTCATCGACCTTCAGTTCATGTACTCCGCCGCCAACACTGCGGTTATTGCCCAAATTGCCGAGCCGTATCCTGTCGAGCCTTATGCGTATCTTCGCCCTCGCTGCACCCTCCAGCTCGTCCAGCCATTCTTTGAACGGCTTCTTCCCCGCAGCCGTAAGGTAATATTCGATAGAGTACGGATAGGCTTCCATCAGATTAATTGTAGTTTATAAGATACAGATTGTCAAGGGAGATCATTTGGAAAAGCGATACAAAACAAAACCCCCCGCAACCCCGAGTTGCGGGGGTTACATTAAGGTCCCACGGGGATTAGCTCGACCATCCCTGGACTCGCCCCTTCGGGTTTCGCGATAAAGCGCAAAATGCAATTTTGCTATCCCTGCAAAATCGAACGAACCCCTCCGGGGTTCTCATCCCCAGGAAAACAGCCGGAAAATTAAAAGAGGGGGTCACGAAAATCGTGACCCCCTCTTTTAATTTTGGCGTCCCCACGGGGATTCGAACCCCGGTCGCCGCCGTGAAAGGGCAGTGTCCTTGGCCTCTAGACGATGGGGACGTGAAAAGATTATATAAAATTGGTGAGCCGCCCGGGACTCGAACCCGGGGCCACCTGCTTAAAAGGCAGATGCTCTACCGACTGAGCTAGCGGCTCATAACCCAGGGGCTAAAAACTCAGACCCGGTAAAATATCATAGCACATATTGCTTGTCAAACTCAAAAAATCCGCGGAAATCACAGCAAAACAGGGCGGAAAAGCCTCACGCCTCTCTCAGCATCCTGAGCGTGTCCTGCACTGCCTTTCTCCTTATGCTCCGGAGCTTCAGGTACACGGCTGATATCATGTCGTCCTGCTCGTTTACCCGGAGGGAGCGGTAGAGCTTCAAGAGCAGGCGTTCCCTCCCGGCCAGGCCAGCTTCCGCGGAGCCGGGCTTCGGGGAACAGAGAAAGAAATACGAAGGGTCCCTCTCGAGGGCCTTCGCGAGCTTGAGCCATTCATCGGTCGTTATGGGTATCGCGCCGCGCTCCTTGCGGACGTATGTCGACCTGTCCACGCCGAGCCGCTCGGCAAGGCTCTCCTGCCTTAACGCCATCTCCTTGCGCAGCGTCTTGAGCCTGCCCAATATGTCTATGGTAGTAAGAGTGCCGACCATGTCCTTTATATCCAGATTTTTTCAGATTAACAATACCGGCTGGGAGCAGGGCAGCACGCGAAGGGGCCGGTTGAAAATAACGGTCAGCTCCTTACGCTTCGCCTCAGAAAGTCTTTTACTTCCAGCAAAAAATCCCTGGTCTGGTAGACGCGGAGAAGGGACTCGTTCTCTGTGTACTCAAGGGCCGTGTTGACGGACCATTCCAACTGGTTCTTGTAGAACCTTTCGACAAACTGGTCAAGCTTGGAACTGAAGCGCTTGAGCGCGGCTGTGAAACTTATGAACTGCTCCCTCTGGGGGTTGCGCGACCCCACGGTAAGGAACGCCGCAGTGGCCGCGTGCAGGGACGAATAGTAGCACGCCGTTACCGCCGGCGTATAAAGGCCGTTCTTCTGCAACAGCTCCGCCGCGTTCAGATACTCCTCGGCCTTTCTGAATTCGAACTTTATCTTATCTTTTTGTCTCAGGTCCAAAGAAGATGCTCCTCGCGAGGCAAACGTACCCCTTATCGTCTCCGATGCCAGCATGGTTGGATTGAAAAACCCCCGGAAGTCCCCGCGATTTTAATACATGAAATTAACACAGAAGTCAATCGTTCCCGCCCTGCCCACCCCGGCAAAGACCGGAAGCTAATACCCATTTCGGGCGAAACGGCGTTTTTCTTTAATTTAAAGAGGGCTTTTGCCCTCGAACAGATTGTCGACAGGGCGTCTTTATAGTATCATTGTGCGGATGCGCGCGATTGTAAGCCGGTACATATTGAAGGAGATCGGGGTGCCCTTTGGCTTAAGCATCCTGGTGCTTACGGCCACGGCCCTTCTCACCAAGTCCGTAAGCCTCCTGGAGCTTATGGTGACCCAGGGCGTAGGCGGCGCCTTCATATTCTGGTTCATGCTCTCGGTGCTGCCGTCGTTCCTCATTTATACCCTGCCCGTATCGTTCCTCATAGGCGTGCTCGCGGCGTTCACGCGCCTGAGCTCTGACAGCGAAATAACGGCCATGAAGGCCGCTGGACTAAGCCTCTACAATCTGGCGCGGCCTGTGCTCGTCTTCGCGCTAATGGTCTACGCGGCCACGCTGGCCGTCACCCTCTACCTCTTTCCATGGGGCAACCTTAACCTCAAGAGCCTCGTCTTCGAGGCGTCTAAAGAGAGGTTCATCTCAGGCCTTGAGGAGAAGACATTCTACGACAAGTTCAAGGGCATCGTCCTTTACGTCGACAAGATAAACCTCAAGTCCGGCGAGATGGACGGCATATTCATATCGGAGACAGGAGAGAAGGAAGAGCTCAATATCTTCTTCGCGTCAAAAGGCCTGTTCTCTCCCGCCACCGAGCGCCACACCGTCTATTTGAGGCTGCAGGACGGCACCATACACAGGAAGGCGGAGAAGGACGAGACATACCACATAGCGGGCTTTCAGGCATACACGCTCGAGCTCGGCCTCGCCGGGCAGCCCGGCGCTGCGGAGAACAGGAAGAACAGGGAGCTCTCCGGCGGCGAGCTCCGGCAGAAGATAAAAGACGCGGAGGCGCGCGGAGAGGACAGCTCGGCATATGTAATAGACCTTCACAAGAGGTTCGCGCTCCCGGCTTCTGTTTTCGTCTTCGGCCTCATTGGCGTGCCGCTCGGCCTCCAGCGCATAAGGGCGGCCAGGTTCACCGGCTTCTCGGTCGCCATCGGTGTAGTGCTGATATATTACGTGCTCTCCACCGCGTTCGAGGCCATCGGTGAGAACGGCCCGCTGCACCCGATATTAGCGGTGTGGGCGTCTGACATCGTCTTCATGGCAGCGGGGCTTTTCATCTTCGCGAGGACAGCCGCGGACAAGCCTGTTATACCGTTTTCAGGCATAAGAAGGCAAAAGAGATGAAGACCCTCCAGAAATACATTCTCTCTGAGTTCCTGAAGCTCCTCGCCATAGCGGCGGCGGGCTTTCTCGTGGTCTTCATAACCGTGGACCTCTTCGAGAACATGGACAACCTCATCAAGCACAAGGTGCCCTTCTTCGCGGCATTCTCCTTCTTCCTGTACAAAGTGCCTTTCATCCTGGTCCAGATCGCGCCCATTGCAGTGCTTGTGGCGACACTTATCTCTCTCGGCCTGTTCTCCAAGCACGGCGAGGTAACGGCGATGAAGGCGGGCGGCGTGAGGATACTGAAGGCGGTAACGCCGATCCTGACGGCAGGGCTTGTCATATCCTTAGGCGTGATACTCATAAACGAGTATGTCTCGCCCGCCGCCACGAAAAAATCGGACATATTCAGGAAGAATTGGTTCGGCGCGCAGGAGGGCACGTTTGGCAGGGAGGGCCTCTGGGTCAAGACAGAGTCCGGCATCCTGAACGTCAAGCACGTTGACTTTACGCACAACACCCTTAACGGCGTAACCTACTTCATAATCGAAAAGCCCTTTAAACTGACCAGCAGGATACATTCGAGGTCAGCCGCCTGGCGAAACGACAGATGGATAGCTGAGAGCGCGACCGTATGGAAATTCACTCCGGGCGGAGAGGCGCAAAAACAGATCCAGGCCGGATTTACCTTCACAGACCTGTCGGAGCCCGAGGAGCTGGTGAACCTGGAGAACTTCCAGCAGAACATGAGCTTCAACGACCTGAGGGAATATGTGAACGACCTCGAGGACGAAGGCTATGAGGCCACCAAGTACAAGATAGACCTCTGGGGCAAGCTCACCTTCCCGCTCGTTAACTTCATAATGGTGCTCGTGGGCATTCCGTTCGCCCTGAAGACCGGCAGGTACAGCGGCATAGCCTCAGGTGTTGGCCTGAGCATCATAATCGCCTTCAGCTACTGGGGCGTCTACGCCCTTACAAGGTCTTTGGGCCAGAGCCAGATGCTGCCGCCGCTCGTTGCCGCATTCTTCCCTGATATCCTGTTCCTTGCGATAGGCGCGCTGATGCTCGGGTATGTGAAGGAGTAGGGCTAACTCTATGAGCAGTTATAAAATAATAGAAATCTATAAAGGAGTGGCTGAATACTCTGCGTGGGTCGCTGGCTTACAATTCAGTAATCCTATAGAAAAATTGCCTATAGCGCTTGGTATTAGTGATCTGGCAATAGAAAAAGTTGAGATAACATCGCATGTGCAAAATGGAAAAAATAAAATTATTTTAAAATTTTACATGGTCGGCGTTGAAAATTCAGATGATGCTTACAATTTAACAAAGGACATCGCGGACCAAATATTTTCCAATTTGACATATTCTTTTGATGCTCCGGTTTGGAATATTTTTTTTGATGGCGCGCCGATATCAAAAGAGATCGTCCATGCAGATGGGAGAAGATCCCTTGCAATAACACCCATGCCAATTATTATTAAAAGTACGGTTACTGCTACTGATACTTTAATTCCATCTTCAGACAGAATAGAAGAGTTTGTTAGACAAATTCGAAATAGTAGTATTGACAGAAACTATTATTGCAGCTTATATAGGTTTGCTTTTCAATCTATTGATCCTATCTCACAATTCATGATTCTTTATGGTGTACTGCCTGAATTAACAAAAAGCGGGATCTATCAAAGTCAAAAACAAGTAGATGATTTTATACGCACAAACGAAAAAGGAGTTCGCGAAAAGCCCAGCCGTAAATCAAAGAGAATGGAGACTATTTATACTTATCTAAGAAATGAAATAGGTCATCCACCTACAGGCAAAAAAGTAGAAGATATTCGCGATGAAATCAAAACAAAAGTATCTGGACTATCAGCTTTAGTAAAAAAAGCAATTCTGCAATTTACTTAAAATACTTCAGCCTTTCTCAAAGACATTTGCACGCTGCCGAGCTTTTTGGGCATAAGGCTTCGGTCGCTACCCGCCCCCATCCTCCGGGCTCGCCACGCCCCCGACTCTATGCTCGCTGCGCGTTATGCCCCTCTATTTTGAAAGACAATACTCCTCAGAGTTCAGAGAAATACACGACACTATCACCCTCCCGTCAAGGGAGGGGAGGTTTTCTTTTCTCCCTCTCCCCTTTGCGGGAGAGGGAGGGCGAAGCGTAGGGTGAGGGGAGAAAAACTATCCGCTCGGTCTATGACATCTTAGTAAACCGCAAATAACAGAGGGGGCTACAGCAATGCCGTAGCCCCCTCTGTTCCTCGCTTCACATCAATACCAATCCCTGTCCGGAACCGTCTTATTCGGCAGCGCCTTCCCTTCCAGTAGATGTTCCTTTACAATCGCCTTCGCGTCTGCGGCAGTCAGGTCCCTGTAGAAGACATTATCCGGGAATACCGCTGCCAGCGGCCCCTCCTGACAAAGTCCCAGGCAGCCGGTCTGCACAAGGCTCGACCTGTCGAAGGCGCCCTGCTTCTCGAACTCCTCTGCCAGGCCATCAGTACCTCCCTGCTGCCCCTCTGGGCGCATGAGCCCCTTGGGTGCCCCTGCGGCCTCTCGTTCACGCAAATGCAAAGAAATTTTTCAGGTTTTGACATTTCAAAGACCTCCATAATTTATTCAGAGCTGCATACTCAGGTAAGTATACCAGCAAAAAAGGACTCTTGTTGTCCTGAATAGGGCATAAAAAAAGCGGGCCCAGGCTATTGCCTGGGCCCGCTTGCAGTAATTGATGGAGAGCACCTTACATTTTTTGGTGCGCAGAGCGCACCCTGCATATATCTTACGCCCCGGTGCTCGAAGGCGCCACAGACTGCTTCTTCGCGACCCTTATGAAGAGCTCGTCGAGCTGTTTCTGATCGACGACAGAAGGCGCGTCCGTCATCAAGTCAGTCCCCTTCTGTGTCTTGGGGAAAGCTATGACGTCGCGGATGGAGTCGGACGCCGTCATTATGGAGAGCACCCTGTCGAGGCCGAAGGCTATTCCGCCGTGAGGGGGCGTGCCGAACTTCAAGGCGTCGAGGAGGAAGCCGAACCTTGAGTGCGCCTCATCGCTCTTAATGCCGAGCATCTCGAATACGCGCGACTGCACGTCGCTACGGTGTATCCTTATGGACCCGCCGCCGATCTCGCTGCCGTTCAATACCAGGTCGTATGCCTTTGCCCTCACGGTCAAGGGCGCGCTCTCGAGCTTGTCGAGATCCTCGTCCATGGGAGAGGTAAAGGGATGATGGACCGCCACATGCCTCTTTTCCGCCTCGTCGTACTCGAACATCGGGAAATCGGTCACCCAGACGAAGTTGAGTACATCTTTTGGTATGAGGCCGAGCCTGTTGCCGATGTTGAGCCTCAATCTGCCCAATACGGTATTTGCTATCGCGGCCTTGTCAGCGCCAAAGAGCAGCAGGTCGCCCTTAACAGCGCCCGTGGCCTTTGCTATCGCGTCTTTTTCCGCGTCGCTCAGGAACTTCGCGATGGGAGACTGCCAGCCCTCGTCCGTTATCTTGACCCACGCAAGGCCCTTTGCGCCGAAAGAGACCGCGACTTCCGTGAGGTCGTCGAGGTCTTTCCTCGAGAACGCCCCGCCGCCCGGTACGCAGATGGCCTTTACCACGCCTCCCTTTGCAGCGGCATCCGCAAATACCTTGAAGCCTGAGCCGGAAAGATCTCTGGTCAAATCCTTGAGCTCAAGGCCGAACCTTACATCAGGGTTGTCCACGCCGAACCTGCCGACTGCCTCGGCATAAGTGAGGCGCGGGAAGGGCGGGTTCAGCTTAACGCCCGTCTCGTTGAACATGCGGACCACAAGCCCTTCCATGACCGATATTACGTCCTCGCGGTCGACAAAGCTCATCTCCGCGTCTATCTGCGTGAACTCGGGCTGGCGGTCGGCCCGAAGGTCCTCGTCCCTGAAGCACTTCACTACCTGGAAGTACCTGTCAAAGCCGGATATCATCAGTATCTGCTTGAAGAGCTGCGGCGACTGGGGCAGGGCGAAGAAATGCCCGGCGTTCAACCTGCTCGGAACGAGGAAGTCCCTCGCGCCCTCAGGCGTGCTCTTTGTGAGCACCGGCGTCTCGACCTCGATGAAGCCGTTCTCCGCAAGGTAGTTCCTCGTTGCCATCGCTACCTTGTGGCGGAGCATGAGCTTCTTCTGGAGGGCGGGCCTCCTTAAGTCCAGGTACCTGTATGTGAGCCTGGTCGTCTCGGCGACGTCGCTGTCGTCCTCTATCATGAAAGGAAGGGTCTCGGAGTCGTTCAAGACCCTGATCTCGTGGACCTCGATCTCAACCTGGCCTGTGGGCAGGTTCTGGTTCTCCGTGCCGTCCGGGCGTTTTCTCACAAGGCCCTCGACAGCCACGACGAACTCGTTCCTCAGATCGTGGGCCTTCGCGTGTACGTTGTTCAGGCTCTCAGGGCTGAAGACGAGCTGTATAATCCCGGCCCTGTCCCTGAGGTCTATGAATATGAGGCCCCCGTGGTCCCTTCTCCTCTGGACCCAGCCCATGAGGCATATCTTCTTACCTATATCCGCCGAAGCGGGCTCCCCGCAATACGAAGTCCTTCTCCAGCTACCCATTTTTTCGAGCAAAACAAATACCTCCGTTCAGTTGAAAATACGCGTTTTCGGGATATTATTATATACCATTTAAATGGCGTCAGCCGCAAATCAAGAAAAAATCCTGGGCGGAAGCGGCTAAAAAGTCCCGCTTATAAGGGAGCCGCCCTTATATCATAGGGAGTTGATTATTTCAATGCGGGAGCGCGGAATAGACAATTTTTAGCTTGACAGAAAGTACATACAAAAGGCTATAATGCAACAATCGTAACCCAAAAATTTTGAATTCCCCGGGGGGGAAAATTACGTAAGGAGGCAGTGATGAAGAGAACGGGCTTCTTGATTCTCCTCCTGGCTTGTATTGGTATTGCCGTGGGGCTGGTGGCCGCAAAGCCCAGCCACGCGGAATACGGGGACATCGTCCTTAACAGCAAGTCAGAGAGCATGCAAAAGGCTGGAGTGGATCCGGTCGTGTTCCCGCACTGGTTTCACAGGATCAGGTTCAAATGCAAGGTATGCCATGAGGACATCTTTATCCTGAAAAAAGGAGCTAACGACATCAACATGGCTGCCATAATGAGCGGCGAGTTCTGCGGCAAATGCCACAACGGCCTTGTTGCGTGGGAGCCTCTGTACTGCGACAGGTGCCATTCCTACAAGGGCTCCGAGTCCGGTGCACCAAGCAAACCGATTACCGAATAAAGGAGGAAAGTGATGAAAGCATCTTCATTCAAGAGACTGAAGGCTGCTCTCCTCTGCTCGCTTGTGGCGGTATTCGGTTATGCTGTCACCGGCACGGTGGAGTCTGCACCGGCGCCCAAGAAATCAGGCGATCAGAGCGCGGCAGCCGCACCCGCACCCAAGAAGGAAACGGCAGCATCAGCAACGAGGATCGACCCCAAGGACCCCTCAAGCGTCATCTATCTTGACACCCAGGGCAGGCCCGCCGGCATCGGCGACCCGAGCAAGCCCGCGAGCCAGGCGTTCAAGGCAGGCATGGGCTGGCACCCGCAGGCCCTCTCGGCTGCAGGCCTTCCCAAGGACAAGTACGGCCTCGTCGACTGGGCCAAGCTCGTCAGGCAGAATATAATCAGCCCCAAGGCATCGCTCGACCCTGAAGAAGAGGAGATCCCGCCTCTTAAGATGGACGTGGTCATCACGGCAAAGGGAGACTACGTGAGCGACGTTATCTATCCCCATGAGATGCATACCTACTGGCTCAAGTGCGACGTATGCCATCCGTCGATCTTCGTACCCGCAAAGGGCTCGAACGACATGACGATGGTGGGCATAGTGCAGGGCCAGTGGTGCGGCAGGTGCCACGGAAAGGTCGCTTTCCCGCTTACGGACTGCAACAAGTGCCATTCGGCTCCCAAGAAGGCCTCCAAGTAACCCATGAAAAGATGTCTTTCGATATTCATCCTGATCGTAGCGGTCCCGGCAGCAGCCGGGGCCGCCTCTATCGGGGATATCAGGCTCGATTCAAAGATCGAAAGCATGAAGAAGGCGGGTGTGGGGCCGGTAATATACCCGCATGCCCTGCATGAAAAGCTCTACAAGTGCAATGACTGCCATCCGAAGATTTTCAAGGACAAGCGCGGGACAAACAACATGTCCATGAAGATGAACATGGACGGCAAGTTCTGCGGAGCGGCCGACTGCCACAACAGCCCCAACGCATTCCCTCTCTTCAATTGCGTCAAGTGCCATACGAACGTAGGAGTGAAGGTTAAGTAATTCACCCCTGCGTTTTTTCTATCGGCCTGCTGAAAAAGTCCATTACTCCTCATTAAACTCAGCAGCCTCATTATCAGCAAAGACAAGCACATCTTCCCCCGTTACGGCTCCTGCCGGATAATCTCCTTTAAGCATCCCTTTTAGCGCGAGGGCCTTTGCGCTTCCAGCCGCGAGGAAGAGCGTCTTCCTTGCCAGGCTTATCGCGTCAGGGGTCATGGTCACCCGCCATGCCTTGAGCTTCGGCACATAGTTCGCCATTACAAGGCCATGAGGATTTCGATGCGCATCGGTATCGGGAAATATGGAAAGTGTGTGGCCGTCGGCGCCCAGGCCGAGGAGCACGAGATCGAAGCTGGGCAGCTCGTCCGGAGCTATGCCGAGAAGGGACCTTATCTCGCCCTCGTATTCACTCGCCGCCTGTTGAGGAGGCAGCTCGCCTTTTATGCGGTGGATATTCTGCCGCGGGATATCTACCTTAGAGACAAGCGCCTCCCATGCCGATTCAAAATTGCTCTGGTCGTCTTCGGGTGGCACGCACCTCTCATCCCCCCAGAGGAGATGGGTCGAGGCCCAATCTATCTTTCCCGAATATTCCGGAGAGGCAAGGAGCATGTAGAGTTCCAACGGGGTGCCGCCGCCTGAGAGAACAGCCGTGAAAAATCCCTTTTCCCTCAATGCGGCGTGGAATGACTCTACAAAGATATCGGCTGCGGCCCTCGCGAGGGCCGCGGCGTCGTCATAAACAACAAGGCGCTTGCCGGACATTACCCTGCCCTGCCGGAATCGGCTATCCGCTTAACATTCATTCCCTCAACGAGGCTCGCCGCATATCTCGCAGCGCCCATGAGGCCTGTCCTGTCGTTCAGTATTACATATACGGGCATGGCGGACATGAAATCGCCGTACCTGCCCTTGTCCCTGAATGCTTCGAGGAACCTGCCGTCGGAGAGCGCCTTCAGTATCTTCGGGGCTATTCCCCCGCCGATGTAAACCCCGGCGGTTGCGAGTGTTTTCAATGCAAGGTTTCCTGCCTCGGCCCCGTAGATTGACAGGAATAGGCCGAGCGCCGTCACGCAGCCCTCGTCAGTGCCAGCAATGGCCTCGTCCGATACGACCGGAGAGATGCCTTCTGCCTCGAACCTCTTCTTGAGGCGTTCCGGCTCCGCTCCCCTTTTTGACCTTACGAATTCATATACGTTCTCAAGGCCAGGGCCTGAGACTATCCTCTCATAGCTTACATGTCCGTATTTGCGGATGAGGAATTGAAGCAGCTCTATCTCAAGCGGATTTCGCGGGCCGAAATCCGTATGCCCGCCTTCGGAAGCCGAAGGCAGGTACGCCTTTCCGTTCCAGAAGAGTATCGCCTCTCCGAGCCCTGTGCCGGCCGCGATAAGGGCCGCGTTGCCCGGAGAGGGTCTGCCTTTTTGAAGGACATGGAGGTCCTTTTCAGAGAGGAGTCCCACGCCCCAGCCTATCGCGGCAAGGTCGTTTATGAGGGCGAGGTCATTGAGCCCGAACTCTTTTTTAAGCCCTACTCTGTCCACGACCCAGTTCAGGTTCGTCAGCCTGCAGATATCTCCCGCTATCGGGCATGCGATGCCTAACGCGGCGGAAATGATATCATTCGCCTCGCCGTCTTTGAGAAATTCACGGAATACCTCCGCAGGTCCGCCGTATTGCGCGTTTGAGAAGGCCTTGTCCCTTACAGGCTCCAGGGTATCTTCCCTTAGCTCAAAGAGGGCCATGTATGTCTTTGTGCCCCCGATGTCTCCGGCGAGTATGAGCCTACTTTTCATAGTTGACCCATGCCCTTCCGTCGTTGGCGATAAATCTCTCGGCCTCAATCGGCCCATAGCTCCCCGCCCTGTAGAGGAAGAGGTCCGGCCTGTGCGGCCCCTTTCTATCAGATAATTCGAGGGCCGGCGCAAGCCACTCCCAGCTGAGCTCCATCCCGTCCCTTCTCACGAATAGCATCTTGTCGCCGGTCATGCAGTCCATCAACACCCGCTCATAAGCGTCCAGCGATAGGCCCTCGTAGCCTGAGAGGTAAGAAAAATCCATGACAACGTCACGGAGGCAGACCCTTGAGCCGGGGTTCTTGGCGTGGAACTTGAGCTGTATCCTTTCGTCCGGCTGGATCCTGATGATTAGGGCGTTCGGGCCTATCTCCTCTTCAAATACGTCCTGGAACATTAGATGCGGCACCTTCCTGAACTGTATCGTTATCTGGGTGAAGCGGCTCTTGAGCCGCTTGCCTGACCGGAGATAAAAAGGCACTCCCTGCCACCGCCAGTTGTCGATATAGGCCTTCATCGCGGCGAATGTCGGCACAACGGAGTCCTTTGCCACGTCCTCTTCCTCAGTGTAGCCCCTCACGTTTTTGCCGTCCACCTCGCCTTCGACATACTGTCCGAGCATCAGGGACTTCTCCAGGTCCCCCCTGTCAAGCGGCCTAAGGGCGCGAAGCACCTTGAAGCGCTCTGTCCTCACAAGCTCGGATTCGTAGACCGAAGGCGGCTCCATAGCGATAAAGGAGAGGACCTGGAGCATGTGGTTCTGGAATATGTCCCGGAGCACGCCCGCCTCTTCGTAGAAGCCAGCCCTCTTCTCGATGCCGATGCTCTCCGAGACCGTCAGCTGCACGTGGTCTATGAAGTGCCTGTTCCAGATGGGCTCGAAGATGGAGTTTGCGAACCTGAACATCATTATGTTCTGGACCGTGTCCTTGCCCAGGTAATGGTCTATCCTGAAGACCTGCTCCTCTTTGAAATTGCGGCTTACGGTCTCTTCCAGGGCGCGGGCGCTCTCAAGGTCCCTGCCGTAAGGCTTCTCTATGACTATCCTGGTCCAGCCGTCGTTCTCTGCCGAGAGGCCGGAGGCGGCGATGTTCCTGATTATAGTGCGGTAGGCCGAAGGCGGCGTCGCGAGGTAGAGCACCTTGTTCCCTTTTGCGCCGAACTCGCCTGCCTTCCTGTCGATGAACTCCTTTGCGGCGGCGAGCGCAGCCTTGTCGTTGTAGTCCACCTTCATGTAAAAGAGGCGTTCGCTGAAACCAGCCCAGGCTATTGCGTCGAAGTTGCCGGCCTTTTTCACGGACTTTTCCATGTCGGCCCTGAAGGCGGCATCGTCGAAGTCGGTCCTCGCCAGACCCAGCACAAAGAAGCCCTTTGGAAGGAGCTTGTTCCTGAAAAGGAAGTAGAGCGCGGGCATGAGCTTTTTCTTTGTAAGGTCGCCCGAGGCCCCGAATATGACGACAGCCGACTCGTCAGGCGAAATCTCTTCGCACGGCTGCCCGGTCACCGCAACCTTTCCTATCCTTATCGTCGGGCGTCCTTCCGTCCTCTCGACATTAGTCACGTATTCTTCTCCCATTATGATATCAGTCCATAATGAAAAGCCCCTCAGAGAGGGGCTTTTCGCGGTCTTCAGTCCATCACCGGCGCGTGCGCCGGACGCTGTGGCCGCCGAACTCTTCCCTCATGGCGGCGAGCACCTTTTCGGCAAAGGAGTCCTCCTGCCTCGAGCGGAACCTCCTCATGAGCGACTCGGTGATGACCGGCAGGCTCAATCCCATGTCCACGGCCTCCTTCACCATCCACCTGCCCTCGCCCGAGTCCTCTACATAGCCGACTATCGACTCCAGCCCTTCCTCCTTATCGAAGGCGGACTGCAGCAGCTCAAGGAGCCACGAGCGCACAACGCTTCCCTGGTTCCAGAGGCGCGCAAGCTCCGAGTTCTTTATACCTTCTCCGTAGGGCGAGGCCTTCAATAGCTCGAATCCTTCGGCATAGGCCTCCATCATCCCGTACTCGATGCCGTTGTGGACCATCTTGACGAAGTGTCCTGCGCCGGTCTTTCCGCAGTAGAGGTAGCCTCCGGCGGGCGCGAGCGTCTTCAAGAGCGGCTCTATGCACTCGAAGGCGCTCAACTCGCCGCCTATCATTGTGCAGTAGCCCTCTTTGAGGCCCCAGATGCCGCCGCTCACGCCTGCGTCGACGTAGCCGATGCCGAGCTTCTTCAGGTCCTCGAAGCGCCTGATGTCGTCCTTGTAAAAACTGTTGCCGCCGTCAACGACGATATCGCCCTTTGAAAGACTCGGCTTCAGGGCCTCTATCGTGTCATCTACGGGAGAGCCGGCCGGAAGCATTATGATGACTACCCTCGGGGCCGGGAGCTTACCGGCGATCTCATTCAAAGAGTATGCCCCGATGATGCCTTCTGCTTGGGCCTTTTTGGTCGTCTCAGAGGCCCTGTTGAATCCAACCACCCTGTGTCCGCCCCTGGTCAGCCTTCTTGCCATGTTGAGGCCCATGCGGCCAAGGCCTATCATCCCTGCGTCCATCACACCCCCGTAAAGTTTATGACTATCTCTAAAAATTGTTATTTTTAGAGGTACCCTTATACTTAATTTTTAGAGATGCCTTATGACCTGGCAGCTCTTGCGAGCAGGTCCTCGAAAGACTTGAGAGTCTTCACGGAGGGGTCCTTGAGGTCTACAAGCGCGACCCTCAGGCCCTTCGAGTCAAGGGCCTCCATGTCGCCGAACGCCTGCGAGAGCTCAAGCTCGGAGAAGCTGAACTGGCTGCCAGGCACCTTGAAGTCCTCGTCCGGCTGGTGGCAGAGTATGATGAAAAGCCCCCTGTCAGGCCCGCCCTTATGGAGCTGCCCAGTAGAGTGCAGGTACCTGGGCCCGTACCCGAACTGGGTCGCCGCGCCCGTTGAGTCACGGAGCGCCCTTCTCAGCTCCGTGAATTCGGCTGAGAGACTGCTGTCAGCGGGGTTGTAATAGGCCAGCACGCCTATATAGTCGCCCTCTTTCACAAGTCCTAAAAACCCGCTCAGCATCTTCTTCGCGTCGCCGTCGGCTCTGGTAAGCTTCTCAAAGGTCTTTTTGCCGAAGTACACGCCGAAACCGTTTGCCTGTACGCCTACTCCGGGGGGCTTCAATCCCTCGGGCTTGCTTATGTCCGAGAGCCTTGCGACTGTGAGCTTTTTTGCCAGCTCGACGTCGGGCTGGTCAAACGGGTTTATGCCGAGTATCTGGCCCGCGACGGATGTCGCGACCTCCCATCTGAGGAACTCGCCTCCAAGCTCGTACGGATCGCCAAGCTTGAGCTCCACGACAGGGTGCCCTGCCTCGGCAAAGGACTTCATGGCGCCGGTAAACTTTCTGTCCTCCGCGCCGACAGTGATGAAAATAAAGACCCTGTCATTGCCATAATCTTCGGTCTTGCCAAGCGGCTCGCTCACGACCGGCACAAGCCCCTTGCCCTCCTTGCCTGTGCTCTCGGCAATGAGCTGCTCGAGCCACATGCCGAACGCGGCTACCTCATTTGACATGAAGAAAGTGAGCTTGTCCCTTCCCAGCCTCCCGAGCGTGCCAAGGGCCGCGCCGAGAATTATTACCGGGTTCTCGGATTCCGGCTGGCACGGGTGTATCGCCTCCTCCACCCTTGCCGCGTACTCAAGGAGCTTCCCGATATCCACGCCCATTAGCGCGGCAGGCACGAGCCCGAAGTACGAGAGCGCGGAGAACCTGCCCCCTATGTCTTTCGGATTGGTAAAGAGTTTCCTGAACCTGTATTTTTTCGCAAAGCCCTCCAGCGGGGTGCCGGGGTCGGTTATCGCGATGAAGTTCCTGCCTGCGGCGTCACCCTTGAGCTTATGGACTTTTTCATGGAAGAACTCGAAGAGGCTGAGCGGCTCTATCGTTGAGCCGGATTTGCTCGATACTATGAATAACGTCTTCTCGGCGTCTATGGAGCGCGTGACCGCATCTACTGCGCCGGGGTCGGTAGAATCAAGCACAGTGAGCTTAGGGTATCCCGGAGCGCGGCCAAATGTCTCGGCAAATACGAGCGGGGCAAGGCTCGATCCGCCCATGCCGAGCAGCACAACGTCGCGGAAGCCCGCTTCCCTCACCTCGCGGGCAAAGTCCTCTATCTCATCGATGTGGTCGTCCATGACCCTGGTAAGGACGACCCAGCCCAGAGAGTCCTTTATCAGTTTCTTCTCCTGCGCGCCCGTCTTCCAGAGCGTCGGGTCCTTTGCCCAGAGCCTCTCGAGGAAGTTCTCGCTGCCGATCTCCTGCAGGGCATCCGAGACCTCGGACTCGTAGCCGTTGAGCGAATACCGCGGGGCAACGGCCCTCTTCTTCTCGAGCGCGTCCCTCTTTGCGGCAATGGACCTCAATATGGAGATATGCGCCTCGGAGAAGGCCTCGGTGCCTTCCTTCTCAAGCCTCCGGGTGGCTGCCTGATAATCTATACTTAAGCTCTCCATCTCGCCAAAGAGCTTCTTTGCTCCCTCAATATCCTCTGTAAGGGTCATCCTTGCCCGGCCGTGGTCGTAGAATGCAAGGAGCGTATGGAGCTGCATGGTATTGACCGTGCCGTCTTTTATAAGCTCTTCAACGTACTTGGTATCCGGGTAGCGCGGGTTCTTTGTCCCGGTGCTCGCCCAGAGGAGCCTCTGCGGCTTTGCCCCGGCGTCCTTCAATTTCCTGAACCTTTCGCCGGAATAGGCAGCCTCGAACTTCAGCCAGGCGAGCCTGGCGTTGGTTACGGCTACCTTTCCAAGCAGGCCCCTGAGCCTCGCCTTCTCGTCGTTGGATACAGACCTCTCTATCCTCTCCTCGATCATCCTGTCGAAGAGGCTGTCTACCCTGCTCACAAAAAAGCTCGCCACGCTCGAAATGGTGTCTATGGGCAGCCCTTCCGAGAGCCTCCTCTCAAGTCCGCTGAGATAGGCCTCCGCGACCTCGGCGTAGCGGTCTATAGAGAAGAGGAGCGTTATGTTTATGTTCCTGCCCTCGTATGTGAGGGTCTCGAGGGCTTTGAGCCCCTCCCTTGTGCCGGGCACCTTGACCATTATATTAGGCCTGTCTACTACATCAAAAAGACGCCTGGCCTCTTCCACGGTCGATCCGGCATCGGTCGCGATCCTCGGGTCGACCTCTATTGAGACGAAGCCGTCAGAGCCCCCGGTCTCCCTGAAAATGCCCGAGAGCTGGTCGGCCGCGAGCCTTACGTCGCGCGTCATCAGGCGCGAGAGTATGCCCTCGTCGTCAAAACCTTCTTTCAGGAGCTTCGAGATATCCTCGTCGTATTCATTGGTCCCTGCAATGGCCCTCTCAAAGGTATTGGGGTTCGAGGTCACGCCTGAGACAGCATAATCGTCTATCATGCGTTTCAATTCGCCGGAGGTGACAAGCCCCTTTCTCAGGTTGTCGTACCAGACGCTCTGGCCCAGTTTTTTAAGCTCTAAAAGAGGGTTCATGAGGGCTCCTGGATGCCGCGTTCCCCGCGGAAAGAATGGTCTTATGGAGTGAAATGGGCCGGGATATCAGAAATCCGCCTTGAAATAAGAAAACGGCAGGCCCTGTGTTCCGGACCTGCCGTAAAGTATAGCAGGGATGTCAAATGCTATCAAGAAACAAGCCCTTTTTCCTTATTGAGGAGGGCGACGGCCTTTTGAGAGACGTTCTCGACGGTCAAGCCGAACTGCTCGAAGATTGTCTTGTACGGGGCGGACGCGCCGAAACGCTCAATCCCCAGGACCCCTCCGTCGGTTCCAGTGTACTTGTGCCAGCCCATCGGGGATGCGGCCTCTACCGCGAGCCTGACCTTTACGTCAGGCGGCAGGACCTGGTCCCTGTATGCCTCGTCCTGGGCGTCGAATATCTCCCAGCTCGGCATGTTTACGACCCTCGCCTTTACGGCGCGCTTCGAGAGGTCTTCGTAGGCGCCGAGCGCAAGCTGCACCTCTGAGCCGGTGGCAATGAGTATGACCTCGGGCTTTCCGCCAGAGTCCGCGAGCACATAGCCGCCTTTTGAGACCCCTTCGGCAGAAGCGTACTTTGTCCTGTCTATATAGGGCACGTTCTGCCTTGTGAGCACCAGGGCCGTGGGGCCAGTCTCGTTCAAGAGGGCCGCCTTCCACGCCTCTGCCGTCTCATTGGCGTCCGCGGGCCTTATTACGGTAAGGTTGGGTACAGCCCTCAAGCTTGCGAGCTGCTCAACAGGCTGGTGCGTGGGGCCGTCCTCGCCAAGGCCGATGGAATCATGGGTGAAGACGTATATCGTCTGAAGGCCCATGAGCGCGGCGAGCCTGATGGGCGGCTTCATGTAATCCGAGAATATGAGGAAGGTCGCGCCGTAGGGGACAATGCCGGTGAGGGCCATGCCGTTCATGACAGAGCCCATCGCGTGCTCCCTCACTCCGAAGTGCAGGTTCCTTCCCGCGCCGGTGGACAGGAAATCTCCCATGCCCTTCATGATGGTATTGGTCGAGGGCGCGAGGTCAGCCGAGCCGCCGATGAGAAAGGGCGTGCTCTTCGCTATGGCGTTCAGGACCTTGCCGGACGCGCTCCTGGTCGCCATTGCGCCGTCCTTTTCAGTAAAGACCGGTATATCCTTGAGCCACTCCCTGGACCTCTTGCCTTCTGCAAGGGCCCGTATTTCCTTACCCTCTTCAGGATATTCCTTTTCGTATCTCGCCAGCATCTGTAGCCAGCCCTTCTCAAGGGACTCTCCATGCTGGATAGCGGCCCTGAACTCGTTGGAGACCTCTTCGGGTATGAAGAAGGCCGGCTCAAGCGGCCAGCCGAGCTTTTCCTTCGTGGCCCTTACCTCGTCCTTGCCAAGGGGCGCGCCGTGGACCTCTGCGGTGTCCTGCTTGCCCGGGCTGCCAAAGCCTATTATGGTCCTGGCTATTATGATGGAGGGCCTGGTCGTCTCCGCCTTCGCGGACTCTATCGCCTTTGCTATGGCGTCGAGGTCGTTGCCGCCCACGTGCTGCACATGCCAGCCGAATGCCTCGAACTTCCTGCCGACGTCCTCTGAGAAGGCGATGTCAGTGGAGCCCTCTATGGTTATCTTGTTATCCGAGTAGAGATAGACGATATTGCCGAGCAACAGGTGCCCTGCCATGGAGGCTGCCTCGCTTGAGACGCCCTCCATTATGTCGCCGTCGCTGCAGACGGCGTAGACGCCGTAATCGAAGAGCGGGTAATCGGGCTTGTTGAACCTGTGGGCCAGGTACTTCTCTGCCATTGCCATGCCCACGCCGTTGGCAAAGCCCTGTCCGAGCGGGCCTGTGGTCGTCTCAATGCCTATCCTGGAGTCATGCTCCGGGTGTCCCGGCGTGTGGCTGCCCCACTGCCTGAACCTCTTGATCTCATCGAGCGTAAGCGGGTAGCCCGTGAGGTGCAAAAGCGCATAGAGGAGCATCGAGCCGTGGCCCGCGGAGAGCACGAACCTGTCCCTTGCCGGCCACTTCGGGTTAGACGGGTTATGCCTCAGGAAATGCTTCCAAAGTACGTATGCCATTGGCGCGTCTCCCATCGGCATTCCGGGGTGGCCTGAGTTGGCGGCCTCTACTGCGTCGACGGCCAGGAACCTTATTGTGTTGATGGACATCTCGTCAAGCGATTCGAACTTGTAGGAACGGGGTTTCTTTTCCATTAAAGGCCTCTGTAACGGGGGATTATGAAGAGCTGAAATCTTAAACAAATTCGGGGCAAAAAACAATGAAGAAATATGAGGGGAATTCGAAGGGAAAATACCTGAGGGAAAACGCTACTTGCCTACCAGGTCCCTTGCGCCGGGGTTCTGGACGAAGACCTTGAACTCGTCGTTGTTGGGTATTACCATGCCGCCGGTCATGATGACCTTGAAGGCGTCCTCGACCTTCATGTCGAGGACTATGACGTCCTTTTCCGGGACGACGGCGAAGTAACCGGAGGTCGGGTTAGGGGTGGTCGGGACAAAGACGCAGACCGCGGGCTCGCTCGTGGTCTTGTGCTTTATCTCGCCGCTGACCTTGCTTGTGAGAAAACCCATGGAGTAGATCCCTTTCCTCGGGAACTCTATGAGGACTACCTTCCTGAAGCCCTGGGCGCCCTGGGTAAAAAAAGTCTCCATGAACTGCTTTGTCGCATTATATACCATCCTCATGACGGGGACCTTTGACACGACCTTCTCCGAGATGACCAGCATCCTCTTCCCGAGGAAGTTGGTCGCAAGGACACCGATGAGGAATATGCTCACCACGGTGAATATTATGCCCAGGCCCGGTATGTGGAACGGCATATACGTGTCCGGGTGGGCAACCCGCGGCAGCAGGTTCAGGATGCCGTCCATGAACCCGACGATGATGGAGAGGACGTAGATGGAGAAGTACAGGGGCACCACGACAAGGAGCCCTGTTATGAAGTAGCCTCTGAATATCTTTGTCATAGACGGTGCGCTGCCAGTTCTGCGCTGACTTTCTTTATCGCGTTCTTATCATCCACATAGACGAGGACGGGCCAGTGCTTTCTTGCCTCGGCCTCTTCATAGACCGAGTAGCTCGCGATGATGACAAGGTCGCCCTTTTTGGCAAGGTGGGCGGCCGCTCCGTTTATGGAAATAGCGCCGCTGCCCCTCTCGCCCTTTATGGCGTAAGTGGTGAGACGGTTGCCGTTGTTGATATTATATATCTGGACCTGCTCGAACTCGTAGATGCCGGCAGCCTCCATGAGGGATTCGTCAATGGCGATCGAACCCTCGTAATCGAGGTTCGCGTCCGTGACAGTCGCCCGGTGTATCTTGCTTTTGAGCATGGTGCGGTGCATTTTATCTGGAACCCTCCTGAAAGAAAACTTCAATTGAGTGGCGTATTGTCGATCAGCCTTGCCCTGCCTATCTTTACGGCTAAAAAGAGGACAGCGCCCGGGCCGGCCTCTTCCATCTCGTCCAGGCTCTCAGAGTGACAGACCTTTATATAGTCTACCACGGCAAGGCGCTCCGTCTCTATGATATTTTTAACTTTTCTAACAATTTCAACGACTTTTATCTCGCCCCCGGCGACTGCCTTCTTTGCCTCTTCAATGGCCGACGGGATGATCGAAGCAGCTTTTCTCTCCTCAGGGGTCAGGTAGGAATTTCGGGAGCTCATCGCCAGGCCGTCAGGATCCCTCACCGTATCGACCCCGATTATCTCGACCCGGAGGCCAAGGTCGCTCGCCATTCTTTTTATTATACAAAGCTGCTGAAAATCCTTCCAGCCAAAGACGGCCACATCAGGCAGGACCGCGTTGAAGAGCTTTAAGACCACAGTAGCCACTCCTCTGAAGTGGCCGTGGCGGGACGCCCCGCATAATCTGTCTGAAAGGCCCTCGACATCGACCCATGTCCGGTAGCCTTCAGGATAGATCTCCTTCGCTTCCGGCACAAAGGCGATGTCAACGCCCTCCTCTTCAGCCATCCTCAAATCAGCCTCAATGTCCCTCGGGTAGGCGCTCAGGTCTTCTTTCGGGCCGAACTGCGAAGGGTTGACGAAGATACTCAGGACAAGCAAGCCGCCCTCGGCCCTGCCCCTTTTAAGGAGCGCCCTGTGGCCGTCGTGCAGAAAGCCCATAGTGGGCACGAGCACGGCCGCCGCCCCCTTTGAGCGCGAGGCGATAGAGGCCTCCTGCATCTCTTTTACTGTCTTGATGACCTTCAACGGCTAATACGAATGCTCCTTGGAAGGGAACCTCTCTTCAACCACATCCTTTATATACTCGGTCGCGGCAAGGAATATGAGGTTTCTGAGGTCAGCGTACCTTTTGACGAACCTGGGGACCTTCTGTCCGGAGAGGCCGAGCATGTCGTTTACGACAAGCACCTGTCCGTCGCAGTGGGGGCCTGCGCCAATGCCTATTGTCGGGATAGTAAGCCTCTCGGTTATCTCTTTCGCGAGCTGGGCCGGTATACCTTCGAGGGCTATCGCGAACGCGCCCGACTCCTCGACCGCAAGGGCGTCCTCCATTATAAGGTCTGCGTCCGGCCTTGACTTACCCTGTACCTTGTAGCCGCCCATCCTGTGGATGGACTGCGGCGTGAGCCCGATGTGGCCCATTACAGGCACATCCATTTCGGTTATCGCCTTTATGACCCCGGCCATCCTCGTGCCGCCTTCGAGCTTCACGGCCTCTGCCCCGCCTTCTTTCACGAGCCTTACGGCGTTTCTCCGGGCATCATCGACGGAGGCCTGGTAAGAGCCGAAGGGCATGTCGGCCACGACAAGGGCGTTTGTCCTGCCCCGTACGACTGCCTTGGTATGATAGATTATCTCGTCGACCGTTACGGGAAGCGTGCTCTCGTAACCCGCCTCGACCATGCCGGCGGAGTCGCCCACTATGAACAGGGGTATGCCTGCCTCGTCCAGTATCCTGGCTGTGGCGAAATCATAGGCCGTAAGGACGGGTATCTTCCTGCCCTCGGCCTTCATCTTCATTATCTCGACTACTGTATATTTTTTCATAGGAAGACCTTGTGCGCCTCAAAGCTGGCGCGCCGGATTATTTATTATAGACCAATTCCGGTGTCCGCACAATATCCATGGTTTTTCAGTATGTATGATGCCTCTAAAAAATCAGGAGTTTTTTCTGAGGTCTAGGAAGGGTGGAAATAAAAAGCGCAGCATATGTAGTGTATATGTGAGCATTTTTATTTTCGCTCTGACACAGAGATCAGGAAAAATAACAATTTTTAGAGGCAGCGCTATCTGGAGGCGATAGGTATATAATGCTGCGCCCCACCCTTAATGGACTTGATCTCCTTTACCAGGTTGGAAAGGTCGTCGGGGTTGTTGACGAAGTCGATCTCACTGGTGTTTACGACCAGAAGGGGCGTGTCATTATAATAGAAGAAATATCTGTTATAGGCGTCGACGAGCTTGGAGAGGTAATCCTCCTTCACGCTCTTTTCGTAATCGATGTTCCTTATGGATATCCTCTCAAGGAGCACAGAAGTCGAGGCCTGCAGGTATATGACCAGGTCGGGCTTGGGTATCCGGGTATCGAGGAGCCTGTAGACCTGTTCGTAAAGGCATAGCTCGTTCTCGTCGAGGTTCAGGTACGCGAATATGCGGTCCTTCGCGAAGAGGTAATCCGATACTATCGATGTATTGAAAAGGTCCTGCTGAAAGGTCTCCTTCTGCTGCTGGTAGCGGCTCAGAAGAAAGAAGAGCTGGGTCTGGAAGGCGTACTTCTTGATGTCCCCGTAAAACCTGGGCAGGAAGGGGTTGTCGTCCACGGCCTCAATGAGCGTCTTGCCGTTGAGCTCTTTTGCAAGTAGATCGGCAAGGCTGGACTTTCCGACTCCTATGGGGCCTTCTATGGCTATGTAGCGAGATTTTTCCATTTAGGTTTAAAAGAGGAAACCAAGTTATCTCAGGCATGAAAAAAAGTCAAGGGACTATAAGGCGGCTTGAAACCCCGCTATCCCGATTTTCTCCTGGAATAAAGCGCATGGGCCAACTTCGCGAATTCATTGAGGTTCAGGGTCTCTCCACGCCTGGCCGGGTCGATGCCCGCCTCATTCAAGGCAAGAAGGGCCTGTCCCTTTTCGATGCCCTGCGAGCAAAGGGAATTGACGAGCTGCTTTCGCCTTGCGCCGAATGCGCTTCTGACGACCGACTTGAAGAACCTCTCATCGTCGAGAGGCGCCTTCGGCTCTCCGAGCACGCGGAAGCTTACGACGCTTGAATCGACCTTGGGTTTTGGGAAAAAGAGGCGGCTTGGGACATCGAACTCTTTTCTGACCTCAGTGAACATTTGAGAGAGCACGGAGAGTATGCCGTAGTCGCGGCCTCCGGGGCCTGCCGCGATCCTGTCGCCGACCTCCTTCTGGAACATCAACACCATTATGGAGAACGCCTCCCTCTCTTCAAGGAGCTTTGCCAGGACCGGGCCGGAGATATAATACGGCAGGTTGGCGACGAGCTTGAACCTGACGTTCCTCTGCCTTGAGAGCTCCGTGTACGAGAGCTTGAGCGCGTCGGCGGTCATTACCTCGAACCTCTCCGTGAACTTCCGCTTTAACTCCTCGATGAGCCCGGTGTCGACCTCTATGGCCAGGACGAACGCGCCTGCCTCGATGAGGCCTTCGGTCAATGCGCCCGTGCCAGGGCCTATCTCCAATACCTGGTCGCCCTCTTCTATTCCGGCGGCCCTGACTATCTTTTTTATGATGTTTTTGTCGGTGAGGAAGTGCTGGCCGTATCTCTTCTTGGGACGCGGCCCTCTGGGGGGTCTTTCATTGGGAGAGGTCATGATATCAGAAGCCTTCCCAGGTAGGCGCGGCATTGAGGTCGAGTCCAGCCAACTTGCCTTCTTTCAACTGATGAAATCCAAGCGCGGCTATCATGGCCGCGTTATCGGTGCAATACTTTGACTGCGGGATAAAGAGCCCGAGCCCCTGCTTTTGAGCCGTCTCAGTAAGCCTCTCCCTGAACCTTGAATTGCAGGCCACGCCGCCCGCGACCACAAGGTTCCTGGCTCCCGACTCCTCTATGGCCCATAGCGCCTTTGTGACAAGTGAATCGACTATGGCCTCCTGGAAGCTCGCGGAGAGGTCCTTCAAGAGCGCCTCATCCGGAGGAGCAGAGAGCCCCTTTACATAGGTGAGCATCGAGGTCTTGAGGCCGCTGAAGCTGAAGTCCAGGTTGCCCTTGCCGAGAAGCGGCCTGGGGAAGTCCACCCTTTTCCTGTCACCGTTTTTTGCGAGAGAGTCTATCGCGACCCCGCCGGGGTATCCGAGGCCAAGGAGCTTTGCCGACTTGTCAAAGGCCTCTCCTGCCGAATCATCCAGGGTCTGTCCGAGTATCCTGTAAGATGTGTTGTCCTCGAAGAGCATCAGCGTGGTGTGTCCCCCTGAGACGATGAGGGCGACAAATGGGAACTCCGGCGTCTTCTTATCTTCGCCCTTTTCCTTAAGAAAGGCGGCGTGGGAATGGGACTCGATATGGTTGACCCCGGTGAGCGGAAGGCCGCGCACGTATGAGAGCGACTTGGCGAAAGATAAGCCCACGAGGAGGGAGCCCACGAGCCCCGGCCCCTGCGTTACGGCTATGCCATTGATATCATCAAGGGACTTCCCGGCAATGGAGAGGGCCTCTTCCACGACAGGCACTATCATCTCTATGTGCGCGCGCGAGGCGAGCTCCGGGACGACCCCGCCGTATCTGGCGTGGATCGACTCCTGGGATGAGACGACCGAAGAGAGGACGACCCTTCCGTCCTCTACGACAGCGGCGGCAGTATCGTCGCACGATGATTCTATTCCGAGTACGAGCATCAAAAATAAACCACCCCGCGGGTGCGGGGCTTCTCCTGGTATCAATCTTTTCCTCCCCCTTTCCTAAAGGGGGACTGAGGGGGATTACGGATGAGAAGGATAATCTCCCCCTGCCCCTCTTTAGAAAAGAGGGGGGTTCTCACTTCGCCGCTATCTTCCGTATGGCCTTGAGAAAGGCCTCGATCTCTTCTTCGGTATTGAAATAGCCGGGGCTTACCCTCGCCGAGCCTTCGGGCCATGTGAGGGCCTGCCTGTGGGCGTCAGGGGCGCAGTGCGTGCCGCACCTGGTCATTATCCCGGACTCGTCGTCAAGCCTGAGCCCCACTTCAATGGGCTTTTTCCCTTCGATATTGAACGCTACCAGGGACGCCCTCTTTGCCGCTTCCATTGGGCCTGTTATGGTCACTCCATTCATCGCTGAAAGGCCCTTCAAAACAAAAGCCAAAAGCCTCTCCTCGTGCGCCCTTATCTTCGACACATTCTCGGAGAGCAGGAACTCGACGCCTGCGCCGAGGCCGCCGATGCCGGGGGTGTTCATGGTGCCAGCTTCGAGCCTTTCGGGCAATTCGAGCTCGTTTTCCATAATTCCAGAGCCGCCGTCCACGAACTGCTCGGGCTCAATCCCCTCCTCGATATAGAGAAAGCCCGTGCCCTGCGGGCCGAAGAGGCCCTTGTGGCCGGTAGCCGCGAGCACGCTCACGCCGAGGGCCCTCACGTCAACGGGCATGGCCCCGATAGTCTGCGCCGCGTCTATCATCAGCGACACGCTCTTTGACTTGCAGACCCTGCCTATCTCCGCGACCGGCTGTATGGCGCCGAATACGTTGGATGCGTGGGAGACGCAGACAAGTTTCGTATTCTTCTTTATTGCTGAACCGATGTCCGCCGGGGAGAGGAACCCGTCTTCGTCCGGGGCTACCTTCGTGCACTCGATGCCGCTCTTCTCGAGCCTCGAGATGCACTTGGCGACGGCGTTATGCTCGAAGGTGGAGGTGACCACATGGTCTCCGGGCTTCAATATCCCCTTGAGTCCGATGTTTATCGCCTCTGTCGCGTTCTTGGTAAATACTATCCGGGATGAATCGGGGATATTGATGAGCCGGGAGACGGCCTCCCTGGCGCTGAAGACTACCCGGCTGGCCTCTATTGCCAACGCGTGGCTCGATCTGCCCGGGTTTCCGCCCTTTGTCCTGAGGACCTCGTCTATCCTCCTGTATACGGACTCAGGCTTGGGGAAAGATGTCGCGGCGTTGTCGAGGTATATCAATTTATCATGCTCCATGCTCGATCATATCACATCGGGCTTTGTTCAGGCGGCTCGCCCGAGATAACGCCCTTGACGACCCTGCCGAACTCAGCGACCCTGTAGGGCTTGGCGATGACGCCGCAGAAGCCGAAGCTCCGGTACTCGGACATTATGGGGTCCTTTGAATAGCCGCTCGAGACTATGGCCTTCACCCCGGGGGCTATCTCCTTGAGCTTCTGGAGCGTATCCTTGCCGCCGAGCCCGCCGGGAACTGTAAGGTCGAGTATGACCGCGTCAAAGGGCTCCCCTCTGGCGACAGCCCTGGAAAAGAGCTCTATGGCCTGTCTCCCGTTCTCGGCGAATACGGCCTCATAGCCGAGGAGCTTCAACATCTCTCCTGAGACCTCCCTTATAAGCTCCTCGTCGTCCATTACAAGCACCCGGCCCCTGCCCTTGACCAGCTTATTGTCATTCTCCTGTACAGCCGCGTTCGAGGCCGGCAGATATAAATGGAAGGATGTGCCGCCGCCGACCTCGGAATCGACCCCGATGTGCCCCTTGTGCTTCTTTACTATCGAATAGGTCACGGAAAGGCCCAGCCCGCTCGCCTTTTTCCTGGTCGTGAAGAACGGGTCGAATATCTTGGACAGGAGCTTCACCGGTATGCCCACGCCAAAGTCCCTGATCGTGGCCTTTATATACCTTCCCGCGCTGAGCGGGAGGGGCGTGCCTTCATCGACATTTAAATTAACAGCCTCGACCTTTATCCTGCCGCCGTCCGGCATTGCCTGCGCCGCATTGAGGAGTATGTTGTTCACGGCCTGCGATATCTGCCCCTGGTCGGCATCGATCGGCCAGAGCCCCTTTTCGAATGAATAATCGCAGACGACCTCGGAGCCGCGCAGCACCAGCTCAGCCGAATCCCTTATTATCTGCTCTATCGATACCGGCTCCCTTACAGGCTCGCCGCCCTTGGAGAAGGTAAGGAGCTGGCGGGTGAGAGTCTTTGTCCTCAAGGCCGCCTTCTCTATGCTCTCCAGGATGCCCGCCACGCTGTCGTCAGGCTTCACGAAGGTCTTTGCTATTGAGACGTTCCCGAGTATGCCCAGCAGGAGGTTGTTGAAGTCGTGGGCTATGCCTCCGGCGAGCACCCCAATCGAATCGAGCTTTTGCGCCTTCAATATCTCTGCCTCGAGCCTCTTGTGCTCGGTGACGTCCTGCACAGTGCCTGCCATCCGGACGGGTCTTCCGTCCGCGTCCCGCGTGATCTCGGCCTTTTCGTTTACAATGCGTTCTACGCCGTCAGGCTGCACTACCCTGTGCACCATATCATACGGCCTATTGTTCTCGATCGCCCCTTTTACGGATATCTGGACAGCCTCCCTGTCATCAGGGTGTACGGACGAGAGGAACGCCTCGTAAGTCGCGCCGAACTGCTGCGGCTCGAGCCCGAATATCCTGTATATCTCGTCTGACCAGTAGAGGGTATCCTTCTCTATATCCCAGTCCCAGCTCCCGACGTGCGCTATTGCCTGGGCCTCCCTGAGCCTCTTGTCGCTCTCCCGGAGCGCCTCCTCTATCTTCTTCCTTTCGGTTATATCAGTGGAGATGCCGCATATGGCCCCCGGCATGCCTGATATGGGGAATTTCTTCGAGAGATAGGTGTGCAGCTCCCCGTCCGGCATCTGGACGGTCTCTTCGAACGCGAGGGGCGCGTTAGCTTCAACAATCCGGCTGTCGTTCTCGCGCAGCTTCTCAGCCATGTGCTTCGGGAAAAAATCGTAATCGGTCTTTCCGATTATATCGGTTCGGCTCTGCTTGAAGGTCTTCTCAAACCACCTGTTCACAAGAAAGAACCTGCCATCGGCGTCTTTCATGTATATCTGTGCAGCGGTATTGTCCAGAAAGGCCTGAAGGTGCGCCTCGCTCTTTTTCTGGACGTCCTCGGCCTTTTTCCTCTGGAGCTCGAGAGCGGCCCTCAAGGCAAAGAGGCGCATAAGCGCCTTTGCGCCGTCTTCGTCTGCAAGCGGCTTTGTGTCGAGAGCGGCCATCACGCCCATCACCTTTCCGCCGGAATCAATGAGCGGTATGCCGATATAGCTCTCGGCCTCCATCTGGACAAGGTACTCGTCTTTGGGGAAGGCAGCCTGCACGCTGCACGGGTAGGAGCAGACATCTCCACTTGCCACCTTCCCGCAAGGGGTGTCCTTGAGGTCGTATTCGAAGTTGTCCGCGAAATGGCCCTTTGCCCAGAAGGCCAGCGTCCGGGCCGCACTGGCCCCGGCGCATTCAGCCACGAAGGCGTACTTGACATCGAGGGCGGCGGCAAGATGCCGGATGAGCGTGCGCAGAAATTCTTCGCCGGCGACCTGAGAAGTCGCCTTGAGGATAGTGTGAAGGAGATCCTCTGTCTTTATCCTCTTGAGTATCTGCAACTCAAGCGACCGATTCGCGCTCTTGAGCTCGGCGGTGCTCCTCTTGACCTTGTCCTCGAGCTGCTCCCTTGAGGCCTTGATCTCTTCAGCGGCCCTGATGCGGGCCGTTATGTCCCTCTTTATGCAGAGCTTATATGGTTCGCCGTCCGCCTCGAACGGGCGCACCGTCATTGCCACCCATATCCCGCTTCCGTCCTTCCTCTTCATGGGGTACTCGGGGAAGAACGACTCGTGAGCGGCGTCTTTCGCTTTTTCGAAGACCCCTCCCCCGTCGTCAGGGTGAAAGATCGTGGATACATGAGAGCCCAGAAGCTCGTCTTTCGAGTAGCCGAACATCTTCAACCCGGCCTCGTTCGCGTCGAGGTATTTGCACTCGGGCGTGACCACGAAGATGCCGTCCGTCTCTGAATCCATTATCGCCTTGAGGAGATCTATGTCCTCTATCTTTTTCATACCTGCCTCAGACTAACTGCCTGTCGAGGCTCCTGTACTGGATGGCCTCTGACACATGGTTGTGGAGAATGCCTTCCGAGCCCTCGAGGTCCGCTATCGTCCTTGCGACCTTGAGGACCCGCGTGTAGGCGCGCGCGGAGAGGCCGAGCCTCTCGACGGCGGTCTCCAGGAGCTTCAAGGTATCGCCTTTCACCTCACAGTACTTCCTGATGAGCCGTGAAGACAGGCGGCTGTTCGAGAAGACGCCCGCGCCCTTGAGATGGCTTTCCTGGACCTCTCTGGCCCTGTTGACCCTCTTCTTTATTTCAGCCGAGCTCTCGCACGGCCTCGCGCCTGAAAGCTCCCTGAACCTTACCGCTGGGACCTCGCAGTGTATGTCTATCCTGTCAAGGAGCGGTCCGGATATCTTCGCCCTGTACTGCTGTATCTGCATGGGAGTGCAGACGCACTCCTTTTGCATATCGCCTAAGTACCCGCACGGGCACGGGTTCATGGCCCCTATGAGCATGAACTCCGAGGGATAAGTCAGGGATATGGCCGCCCTTGATATGGTAACGCGGCCGTCCTCAAGCGGCTGCCTCAACACTTCGAGCACGTTCTTCCTGAACTCGGGCATCTCATCGAGGAATAATACTCCATTGTGCGCAAGGCTCACCTCTCCGGGCCTCGGCACCCTGCCGCCGCCGATGAGCCCCGCGTCAGAGATCGTATGATGCGGCGACCTGAACGGGCGCTCTGTCACGAGCGGGCGGCCAGGCTCCAGCATACCGGCAACGCTGTGCACCTTGGTAGTCTGTATAGCCTCTTCGAGCGAAAGGTCAGGCAGGATCGTCCTGAACCTCTTGGCGAGCATGGTCTTGCCTGAGCCCGGAGGACCTATCATAAGGACATTATGTCCGCCTGCCGCCGCTACCTCAAGCGCCCTTTTGACGTGCTCCTGCCCCTTTACATCCGAAATGTCAAGCAGCCCGGAGTCAGGAGCGCTGAAGACCGACCCGGCTTCAAGCCTGAAGGGCTCCATCATCGCGCTCCCGTTGAGGAACTCGACAAGCTCCCCGAGGCTGCCTATGCCATAGACATCCACGCCTTCGACTATCGCGGCTTCGTTCCGGTTCTCTATCGGCAGCAGGAGCCTTTTCCCCTTGTCCCTGGATAATACCGCTACGGACAGCGCGCCCCTCGCGGGCCTTATGCCGCCGTCAAGGGATAGCTCGCCAAGGATTATGTAGTCCTCCAGCGATTCGGCCTTTATTATGCCTTCCGCCTTCAAAATGCCTACAGCGACCGGCAGGTCGAATGTCGTGCCCTCTTTTTTGATATCGGCTGGCGCGAGATTGACTGTTATTTTTTTCGCGGGGAGGCTGTAGCCGGTGTTCTTTATGGCGGCGCGCACCCTGTCCTTGCTCTCTTTTACGGCATTGTCCGGCAGGCCGACCGTAGAAAATAAGGGCAGTCCCCTTGAAATATCGACCTCGACCTCTACAAGCAGGGCGTCGATCCCGAGCGTAGTTGCCGTAAGCACCCTTGAGAGCATAGATTCCAAGCGTCCGTTCGTTTAGAAGGATTCTAAATCAGCATGGTATGATAGCAGAAAAAAACAGCCTGTTACAAGGATAACTGCGGGCCTGAAAGGTTTTTTTTAATTTTTCAGCCGGGCAGGCCGGGACCTACCCTTTCTGCCCGTTTTCAAGGGCTGACTTGAAATATCCGCCCACGTTGTCAAGCGCGCAGAAGCTGCCGCACATGGTGCAGGTGTCCTCCTCCTGGGGCGCCCTGCTCGCGCGCACCTCTCTGGCGCGCTCTCCAAATAGGCCGAGCCTGAACTGCTCTTCCCACTTGAGGTCCCTCCTGGCCTTCGCCATTTCGAGGTCCCTGTCCTTCCTGCCGAGCTTTACCATGTCCCCCACGTGTGCGGCTACCCTCGCGGCCCTGACGCCTTCGACGACGTCCTGCTCGTTCGGAAGCGCGAGATGCTCAGCCGGAGTTACATAGCAGATGAGGTCCGCCCCGTATCTCGCGGCCTCTGCCGCGCCTATGGCGGCCGATATGTGGTCATATCCCGCAGCCACGTCGGTCGTGAGGGGGCCGAGCACGTAGAAAGGCGCGTTGTTGCTCATCCTCTTCTGGAGCTTCACATTGGCCTCTATGTCGTCAAGCGGCAGGTGTCCCGGGCCTTCGCACATCATCTGGCAGCCCATCGCGCGGCCCATCTCCGCGAGCTCGCAGTTTATGAGAAGCTCCTGGACCTGCGCCCTGTCGAGGCTGTCATGGACGGCCCCGGCCCTGAGGCCGTTGCCGAGACTGAGGACGCAATCGTACTTCTTGAGTATCTCCACCACGCGGTCGAACTTCTCGAAGAGCGGGTTCTCCCTGTTGTTCTTGAGCATCCATCCGACCATGTACGATCCGCCTCTCGATACGAGGCCGCCGTACCTGTAGCCCTGCCTGTTAAGCCTCTCTATGGTGAGCCTGTTGATGCCGCAGTGGACAGCCATGAACGAGATGCCGTCCGCGCACTGCCTCTCCAGCACGTCAAAGAGAAGCTCCTCCGTAAGCCTGTTCGGGTCGTGATAGCGCTCTATGGCCTCCTTGAACGCCTGGTAGAGCGGGACGCTGCCGACAGGCAGGCTTATTGCCGAGAGCACTTCCTTTCTGATGGAATCGAGGTCGCCGCCCACCGAAAGCTCCATCAGCGTATCAGCGCCGGCCTTTTCTGCGGCTATGGCCTTTCTTACCTCTGCGCCGACATCGACTATGTCGGAAGAGGTCCCGATGCTCGCGTTCACCTTTGTCCTGAGCCCCGCGCCTATGCCTACGAGCCTGGATTTTCTATTTTTGTTCAAAGGCACCACGCAGACGCCGTCGGCTATCTTTTTACGAAGCGAAAGAGGGTCAACCCCTTCGGCTGCGGCTACCGCCCTTACCTCTTCGGTTATTATCCCCTTCTTCGCGGACTCTACCTGCTTCATCACTTTCCCCTTGAACCGTATTTTTTTGCGGCCTTCATAAACCCCGATGCAAAGGCCGGATTGGACGCGAAGTGCAGGTGAACGTAGCTGGCAAGGGTGTTCTTTACCGTGAAGCCCTCGCCTCCCGCGTCTTTCTCCCTGTAGGCGCGCTTGATGCCATCAGGCATCCTGGTTATTTCAGAATAATGGAACTCGTGCCCGCGTATTTTCCCTTTCTTTAAAAAAGGGCAACCGCTGGTAAACGAAACCTCCCGGTAGCCGAGCGCCTTTCTCCTCGCGAGGAGCCTTGTCGTGAAAGGGAATATACCGGTCATACGGGACTTCTTTCCGTTGTGCTCAAGGGCCCTGCCCAGGTACATGAGCCCGCCGCACTCGGCATATACGGGCATGCCGCCCATCGCCATCTTCTTTATCGAATGCCTGAGCTTTTCGTTCTGTTGAAGCCGGGCGGCGTAGATCTCAGGATAACCGCCTCCGATGTAAAGGGCGGAAATATCATGAGGCAGAGATTCATCCTTGAGCGGGCTGAAGGGACAGAGCTCTGCCCCGAGTGATTCGAGCATGTCGAGATTCTCCCGGTAATAAAAGGAGAATGCCTTGTCAAGCGCCACGCCTATTCTGACCTTCTCTTTGACAGGGGTGGCCTCACCCGTCATCCGGACCTTTACAAGAGGGCCTTTCAGCAGCGCATCTACATCGATCGACCTCTCTATCGCATCGGCGGCCCTCGACGCTATCTCTTTTATCTCCTGGGCTGATTCGGTTACGAGCCCGAGGTGCCTCTCATCCATCCTGAGATTTTTGTCCCTGCCTACCGACCCGAGGAGAGTCACTTTCGATTTCCGCATGGAGGCCCGAAGCATCTCGGCGTGCCTGGGGCTGCCTACCCTGTTGAATATCGCCCACCTGAGATCGACCTTGGGGTCATAGACATCAAAGCCCAGCACAAGCGCGCCCATGCTCCTTGAGGCCTTCTCCGCGTTGGCGACCAGCACTACAGGCACTCCCAGGATTTTTGAAAGGTGCGCGGTCGAGCCATCCTCTCCAGTGCCCCTGCCGTCATAGAGGCCCATTACGCCCTCTATTACCGCGCAATCCGCGCCGGAGCTGGCTTTCGCAAAAGTTCTGCGCACGCCTTCAGAGCCCATCATCCATGTATCGAGGTTGTACGAAGGCCGTCCAAGAAGGGCGCCGTGAATGCCCGGGTCTATGTAATCAGGCCCTGTCTTGAATGCCTGCACCACGAGGCCCCTGCGCCTTAAGGCTTCAAGCATGCCGAGCGTGATGAGAGTCTTACCGGAGCCGCTTGCGGCCCCGGCGATTATGAAGGCGGGTATTTTGCGGACTTTTGACATCAAACTCCAATTTTTTCAGGTTTTAAATAGGTCCATTATGCTTTTGCGTCGAGGAGCTTAGGAATGAGGCGTACTCTTCCTGTACGCCGCTTCTGCCGCTTCTGAAGCCAACAAAGCAGATGGACTTATTTCATGCCTGTCAGTAGATTTCGGTCGGGCGCATATCCTGATTAGGCCCGCCGTTTACGAGTTTCACGACCCTCATGCCGTCCTCTAAATAATCTATTATGTTAAGGCAGCCGTAGTCCTGCTCCAGCCTGAAAAACTTATCCAGAGGCAGGGCCATCGCCTCGCTCAGGACGACCCTGTTGACTCCTCCGTGGGCAACAATGCATACCGATTCATGCCTGTGCCTCTCGATCAATCCATTGAGGGCCGGTATCACCCTTTCCCTCAGCTCGACAAGGCTCTCGCCCTCCTTGACCTTGCAGGTGGCGACGTCCTTGAAGCTGAAATCAGACTCTTCCGGGTATCTGGCTATTGCCTCTTCCCTGGTAAGGCCCTCCCACCTGCCGAGGTTCAGCTCACGGAGGTCGTGCACCATCACGGGATTTATGCTGAGCCTTTTGCCGATTATGCGCGCCCCCTTCACAGCCCTCTGCAGATCGCTTGAATATACGGCCTTTATGGGCTGGTGCGCGAGGAAATCCGAAATGCGGTTCATCTGCTCAACGCCGACCGGGGTTATGTCAACGTCGAAATGCCCGTTGTAGCGGTACTCGTGGTGGTTTACGACTTGCCCGTGCCTGATGAGATAGATTCTGGTCGCGTGCATCTGTCAGTCCTCCAGGAGGTCTATTGAAAGCATGTTCGTCATTGCGAGCACCCCCAAAAGAAAGAAGACCTCGGCTATTTCGCTGTGAAAGCCGAAGACGTCGCCGGTCACTCCGCCGAGCTTCCTTTTGAAGTACCCTGACGACACATAAAGTATAATCCCGAAGACGAGGACGAGCACGAGCGAGAGGATGCCGAGGAGGAGCGATAGCAATATCGCGGCTGCCAGCGTCGCCTTTATGAGCACATCCCTTGAATTGCCGGCAAATGCCGCGCCAAGCCCGCCGCTCGGGCGCGCGTAGGGCGCCCAGCACGCAAGCGGCACCATCGCCCATCTGCCGAATACCGGGAAGAGGAATATGGCCTGAGGCCTCGCCTCTTCAGGCAGCTCCTGCAAGGACAGGAACTTGATCAGGATGAGAAGCGCCACGAAGAGGACGCCGATTGCGCCAGTTGAGCTGTCGCGCATTATGCGCAGGCGGTCTTCGGCGGACTTCCCGCCCGCGAGGCCGTCCACGGTATCGGCAAAGCCGTCCACGTGAAGGCCGCCGTTGGTAAGGACGAGCACAAGAAGGAGGAGGCCCATTACGACGCTGTCCGGCAGGAGCGTCGAGAAGATAAAATAGGCCGCAACGAGTATAAGCCCCTGCAGGGCTCCGACAAGCGGGAACCATGACATGGAGCGGCGTAGCTCGCTCACATCGGCCTTGAGGTCTTTATTTACCGGAAATGTCGTAAGGAACTGGAGGGCGAGTAAAAAGCCTTTCATCTGTCTACCTGACAATCCTAATCGTTCTTCTCCGAGACCCCTGCGTCTCCGAACGTAGCCATTTCATTATAGATCTTGAGGCTGGCTTCCACAAGCGAGATGCCGATGGCAGCTCCCGTGCCTTCGCCCAGCCTGAAATCGAGGTCCACAAAGGGCTTGAGGCCTATCCTCTCGAGCATGACCTCATGGCCGCGCTCAACGGACTTGTGAGCCGCGAACATGTAGTCCCTTGTCATCGGCTCCAGCTCATAGGCCGCCAGCGCGCCTGCGGTCGATATAAAGCCGTCTATTACGACCGGCACCCTCAACGAAGCGGCCCCGATGACAAGGCCCGCGATACCTGCTATCTCTGCGCCGCCGACCTTCGAGAGCACGTCGATGGGATCCGTTGCATCGGGCCTGTTGATTGAAAGCGCGTCGTCTATTACCTTTACCTTGTGCCTCAACGCGCCGTCGTCGATGCCCGTGCCCCTGCCGGTTACCGCCTCTGCCGAAAGGCCTGAGAAAGCGGCTATCATTGCGCTCGAAGGGGTCGTGTTCGCTATGCCCATCTCGCCGGTGCCGAAGATGACTCCGGGGCCCGCGTATTCCTCGGCAATGGATATTCCGGCCTCGATGCATTTGACGGTCTCTTCCCTGGTCATGGCAGGGCCCTTGCGGATATTGCGCGTGCCGCGCACGACCTTCTTTTTCAAGAGTCCGGGCGCGTCGTCGAAATCGAAGTTGACCCCGATGTCCACAACGACGACCTCAGCGCCCGCATGGCGCGCGAGGACATTTATCCCTGCCCCGCCGCCCAGGAAGTTGTAGACCATCTGGCGCGTTACCTCGCTGGGGAAGGCGGATACGCCCTCCGCGGCCACGCCGTGGTCGCCCGCGAATGTGAATATTATCTTCCTCTTGATGACGGGCCTCAACTCTCCGGTTATGGCGACCATCTTCTTCGCGAACTCTTCGAGCCTGCCGAGGCTGTCCTTGGGCTTGGTAAGTGAATCGAGCCTCTTTTGCGCGTCCATAATAAGCCCGCCGTCAGCGGGCCGTATCTTTTTCAAGACCTCATCGAGCTTCGACATCAGATGCTCTCCTTCTTGCCTCTATTCAGCGCAAGGCTCCCCAGGACCCCGCCCAATGCCGTGGCGCCCAGGAATAGGGGCAGATAGGCGATATTGGTTATCTCGCCGCCTGACTTGACGACAAAGAGAAGCGCGGCTGGCAGGGCCGCTATAACCGACCAGATGAGAGCCTTCTTCCTGTCGGCGGAGAGCACAGCGCCCACAAGGAGTCCCATGACAAATCCCGCAAGAGGCGTCAGCACAATGTTGGCGAACCTTGCGGCGTCCATCAGCATGCTGTCAAAGAGGGCCTTGTTTGCCTGGATGTACTCCGTCGCGCCCTCGCGCGTCCGGCCCTTGAAGAACTCGGCAACGAACCTGCCGTAAGGGGTTATCTTGAAGTAGGTCAACGCCCATGCCAGTCCGGCGTAAAAAAAGAAGAACAGCAGGTTGCCGGCGAACAGGGCCGCGAAGATGCGCTTTTTCATCGGTTCTCCTTAATATCCTTTTTGTTCATTTTGATTCTTTAATATCCTCTCCCATATGGGAGAGGACTAAGGTGAGGGGGGGTGCTACTCCCCTCATCCCAACCTTCTCCCCGGAGGGGAGAAGGAGAGTATTGAGAAAAGCTGTCTTGCTATTTCATCCTCATCGGTATCCCTGAAGCGACGAACCAGACCTCAGAAGCCGCTTTGGCGGCTTCCTGATTTACAATACCCGCGATGTCCCTGAACCTGCGGGCGAGCGCGTTGTCAGGCACTATGCCAAGCCCGACCTCGTTCGATACGGCAATGACGCTGGAAAGAGAGTCCGCGCAGGCTGAAAAGAGATCCCTTGCCCTGGCGAGTATTGCCTCATCCGGAAGGCCCTTTGCAATCAGGTTCGAGACCCATAGGGTAAGGCAGTCGATAACGATTGCCCGGCCTTGTCCAAGTGCGGCTATTCTTTTAGACAGCTCTAATGTCTCTTCTATCGTCTCCCATCCCTCTCCCCTCGCATCCTGGTGCTTCCTTATGCGATCATCCATTTCAGTGTCGAGGGCCTCGGCTGTGGCGATATATACCTTTGGGCCGGGGATGGCGGCCGCGAGCTCCATTGAGAAGGCGCTCTTGCCAGAGCGCGCGCCACCTACTATAAAAGAGAACTTTCCGGACATCAGAACTCTATGCCCTTCCTTGCCTGCACGCCCGTATCGAACGGGTGCTTTATCTTGAGCATCTCTGTGACATAGTCCGCGCACTGCTGAAGCTCTACGGGCGCGTTCCTGCCCGTGAGCACCACTTCAAGAGAAGGAGGCCTCCTGTCGAGGAACGCGATAAGGTCCTCTGCCTTTATCCAGCCGCCGTTGACGGCTGACATTATCTCATCGAATACGAGAAGGCCGTAGCCGCCTTCCAAGGCCTTCTCCTTTGCCGCCTCGTATGTGCCCACGACAGAGGACAATACAGCCTGCAGGTCCGTCTTCCCTTTTGTGAAAATAGGATGGCGCACGTTCGACCTCACGAGGTCAATGCCCAGCTTTCGCAGGGCCTCCTTTTCGCCTGAAGAGACGCTCTCTTCCTTGAAGAACTGTATGAAGAGGACTTTCACACCCTGCCCTGCCGCCCTTACGCTCAAGCCGATCGCGGCGGTCGTCTTGCCCTTGCCCTCTCCGGTATAGATGTGTACCAGCCCTTTAGCCATGCGGCCTCCTGAAATGAAAAAAACCCGTCCTCTTCCGGGGACGGGTAGAAATGCGGCCAGAGGGCCACAAGGCCCGCTGCCGACCCTCTCCCTCGGAAGGTCTGCTAAAGGCGCGGGCAGGTCTCCTGGCTTAAGCGGGTCACCCTACTCTCCTGACCTTCCCGGCTCTTTGGCCAGTGGACTTCAAGATTTCGTCGCCGCTAACAGTTGCGGGGCAGCTCCCGGTTTTACGGCTACCTCTAAAAATCGTTATTTTTCCAGATCTCTGTGTCAGGACAAAAATAAAAATGCTGACATATTCACATATATGCTGCGCTTTTTATTTCCGCCCTTCCTTGACCTCAGAAAAAATTCCTGACTTTTAAAGGCAGCCTTACGGGATTCCCTTTTTGCCCTTGCGGGCACCAGCGCCGTAGTTTCGCGTAAGGCTATCAGTTTTAGTCTCCAATCGTCAATTACTTTTTCAAACCACATGATTCAGGCTGCTCAAAAAGCTCCATATGCGAGGCGTCGAGGAGCGAGTCGTACTCTTCTTACTTTCTTTTTTAAAAAAAAGAAAGTAAGCAAAGAAAAAACAGTTAGAGATACTTCCTTACAGCCTCCACAGCCCTCAACATCACATCCTCGCCGTGCGGCTCTATGGTGTATACAGGGTCTTCGGCATAGACCGCAAGGAGGCTTAAAAACCTTGGGAAATCTATCGTGCCTTCGCCAAGTGGCAGGTGGTCGTCGTGCTTGCCGTGATTGTCGTGCAAATGCACCTCGGCTATCCGGGGGCCCAGTGCAGAGAACCAGTCCTCCATCTCAACTGTCGAGAATACCCTCATGTGGCCCGCGTCAATACAGATGCCGAAGTCAGGGGAAGGTATGCGCTCCATCAAGAGCTTCAATGTGGACGGCTCCTTCTCGAAGATATTCTCCACCGCTATGATAGTACCGAGCCTTTCGGCCTCTTCGACCAGCGGATGCCAGGTCTTCAGGCTCTGCGAGAGCCAGAGGTTATAATCTCCCTTGTACTTCTTTTCATGATAACCGGCGTGCAGGACTACTGTCTTCGGCCTCAGATGCTCGATTACCTTGAAGACCTTTTCGTATGTCTCTACCGTAAAGAGCCTCGTCCTCTCGTCCATGCTGCCCGCGTTCAGGTCCATGTACGGGCCGTGGAGCGTCACCGTGAGCCCCTTTTTGGCAAAGGCCTCCCTCACCCGCTCCAGGTCTGCTTTGTGCGCCTCGCTTATAAAAAAGGCGTCCATGTAGACCTCGGGGTTTATCCCGGACTCCAGAATATAATCCATCCTCTTCAGTAGGTATGGATATGGCACATGTACCTGTATTTGCTTGTTCTTCCTCATGGCTCCCATAAAAAGCATACATTAAACCTGAAAGTCCCGCCCTGTTCAAGTCTATTCACTCAAGGCCACGCTTCCAGAGCTCGCCGCAGTGCGTGTGCTATACTAAAGTATATGTCTGTAAGATCATGATTTATGAGGTAAATTCCTTTTTGGAGGAGCTTATGGGAAGGATTACGGTAGTATTAATCGCATTTATCATGGCATTTGCGCTCGCATCAGGGTCAATGGCAGCCGAGACCGGAAAGAAGGCAAAGAGCGCGGTGCAGGGCATGTCTGACGAGGAACTCATAAGGACCGCCAGGAGCGCCGCGCCGCCGCACATATCCGACAACGCCGCCATAATGGCAATCGGCAAGGACGGCAAGCTCAGGACCCTCAAGGAGGGCACCAACGAGTTCACCTGCCTGCCTGACTTGAGCGGCCAGGAAAGGCCTGACCCGATATGCGGCGACAGGGCTGCCACACAGTGGATAACGTCCATGCTCAACAAGGAGCCCAGGCCCGCTAACACAGCGCCCGGCATAGCCTACATGGGCCAGGGCGGCTGGCATTTTGAGAAGGACGGCAAGATAGTCATGGACCCGGCTACGAAGGGAGCGGACCGGATGAAGGAGCCGCCGCACTGGATGGTCTTCTGGCCTGTAACACCTGAAGTCTCGGCCCTGCCCGATGAGCCGAGCAGGTTCGGGGCCTATGTCATGTACCCTGATAGCCCATACGCTCATCTCATGATCTATCAGGATCCCATGCAGATACCGCGCGGATAAACAAACCTTGGGGGCCGGAGACCGGCCCCCAAGGTTTCTCACCAGTCCTTTAGTTTTTCCAAAAAACGCTTGACTTTCAACAGTGTACACAGTATACAATATACATAATCCTGCCCCGTATGGGGGCGTTTGCCCACCTAAAATTATAAAATTGGCCATCATGGACAAAGTCAGGATCCTTGACTATCCCGTAGAAAGACCCCTTACTCTACGGGAGAGGATAGTGGATTTCATAAAGGACTCGATTATCTCTGGGCGATTGAAGCCCGGGGAGCGGGTGCCTGAGCAGGAGATAGCCGAAAGCTTCGGCATATCGAGGACCCCTATCCGCGAGGCCTTCCGCCAGCTCGAGAGCGAGGGCTTCATCTCGGTCGTGCCCAGGAAGGGCGCGGTCGTCAGCCCCATAACCGACAAGGACGTAAGCGAGTTCTACGAGATAAAGAGCCTCCTTGAAGGATACGCCGCAAAGACCGCCTGCGACAAGCTCACGCCCAGGGACATAGAGAAGCTCGAGGCCCTGAACGCGAAAATGGAAAAGTGCGCGGAGCGTGGCGACTTTAAAAACTTCTTCAAGCTCGACAACCAGTTCCATGACACTTTCCTCAACACATGCGGCAATGAGAAGCTCTGCGCCCTTGTGCACCACCTTGTCGCGCAGTTCGAGAGATTCAGAGTCACTGCATTGTCGCTGCCCGGCCGCATGGCTGACTCGGTCCGCCAGCACAGGGACATTATAGAGGCCTTCAAGGGCGGGCAGACATCCGTGGTAGAGTCCCTGGTAAGAGCAAACGCCGAGAGGGGCCGCGACGTGCTCGTCGAGGAGATAACCCAGAAGAAGGGCCAGGCATGAACCTCGTCAAGAGCCGAGACGCCGCCGCGAGGCTGGCGAGGACCATAATCTCCGACATAGCCCTGTACAACAAGGAAAAGGTCGCTGAGGGGATAAAGAAGGACAATATCTTCGACCTCCTTGAAAAGGAACTGAACGAAGGGCTTGAGCTCTACAGGAGCAGGATATCCCCTGACCTGGACAAGAAGAACAGCCTTTACAACAAGGCTATCGTAGACATCCTCATCAAGAGGCACGGAAACATAGAATCCGAAATCTGGTAACAGGCATGAAATAAGTTACATCTGCTTTGTTGTCTTTGTCGCGGCAGAAGCGACGTACATGAAGAGTACGACTCGTTCCTCGCTCCCCGATTTAACCGGGGCCTCGCATATGGAGCTTATTTGAAGCCTGAAAAATTCCTCATTAGCAAATCTTTCAATAATAAAACAGGAAGGCCGTCCGGCTTATCCTTTTTCCCCGGCTTGTAATCTAATGGAACAGGTAAAAACCTTTACGGCAACAAGCGAGCAAGCCTCAGAGAGGCTCGATATATTTCTCGCGGCCAAACTGCCGGAGCTTACCCGCTCCCGGATAAAGGCCCTCGTTGACGAGGGCAAGGCAACGGTCAACCAGAAGCCTGCCAAGGCGGGCTACAAGGTCAGGGAGGACGACGCAATATCCATCTCTGTGCCTGAGCCAAAGGGAGAGCTTACCGAAGCAGAGGATATCCCGCTCGATGTGATCTACGAAGACGAGGACATCATCATCGTCAACAAACCGGCTGACATGGCGGTGCACCCCGGGGCAGGGCGCTCCAGCGGCACGCTCGTGAACGCACTGCTCTTCCACGCCGGAAAGCTCGCGGCTATAGGAGGGCCTCTCAGGCCGGGAATTGTCCATCGGCTCGACAAGGACACCACGGGCGTGCTCGTTGCGGCGAAGAACGACCAAAGCTATCTCAATCTCACCAATCAGTTCAAGGAACGGACTACCAGGCGGAAGTATCTCGCCCTTGTCTGGGGCAGGATGAGGTGTGATGAGGGAACGATAAGCATCGCGATCGGCAGGGACTCTGTACAGAGAAAGAGGATATCCACGAGGGCCAGGGTCAAGAGGGCGGCTGTAACGAAGTACACGGTCCTGAAGAGGTTCCCCCTCATGACCCTCATCGAGCTTAAACTCGAAACAGGGCGCACCCATCAGATAAGGGTGCATCTTGCGGAGATAGGCCATCCCGTAGTGGGAGACCAGGTCTACGGAAAGAGGCCTGTGCCCCCTGCCCTCGCCAAACCTGTATCGGATATAGTGAAAGGCATAAACAGGCAGATGCTTCACGCGTACTCATTGGGAATAACGCACCCGAAGAGCGGGGCTCCTCTGGATTTCAGCGCGCCGATGCCGCCTGATATGCAGAGGCTTGTGGACGCACTGGAGGGAGAGTCGATTGAAAACACTTAACGGGATTAAATTCTTCTCCTCCCCACTTTTCGGCGAAGGCGTTGTCCACGGCTTTCTCACCAGGCTCGGCGGCGTGAGCGCCCCTCCTTACGAGAGCCTCAACTTCGACGCAAGGGACACTGACCTGAAGGAGAACGTGGAGGAGAACAGGTCCAGGTTCTTCAACACCTTTGGGGTCGAGCGGCTCATGACCGTAAGCCAGGTGCATGGAAGCACAGTGTTCAGGCTTAATGGCGATCTGCCCGGCGCTCTGCCTGAGGCTGACGCCATAATTACAAATACAAATGGCGCCGCCATAGGCATGCTCACGGCTGACTGCCTCCCTGTACTTATCCATGACCCTGTAAACAGGGCCATAGGCGCAGTGCATGCCGGATGGAAAGGCACGGCTCTGGGCGTGACCATCAACACCGTGAAGGAGATGGGCAGGGCCTACGGATCAAAGCCGGGCGACCTGATTGCGGCGCTCGGCCCTGCCATAGGCCCCTGCTGCTATAAGGTCGGAGAAAATGTTATGGAGGAGTTTCTTAAGAACTGGCGAGGGCTCGACAGCTTTGTCCCGCTTGAAGACGGATTGAGGCTCGACCTCGGCGCAGAGAACCTGAGCCAGCTCCTTTACATGGGCGTACCCGAGAAGAACATAAGCGGCTCCGCTCCGTGCACCTCCTGCACAAGGGATTTCTTCTCGTACAGGAGGGACAACGGCAGGACAGGCCGCCAGTTGAGCTTCATCATGCTCAAGGACATGTGATGATAGTCGGCCTCACGGGCGGCATAGCCACGGGCAAGAGCCTTGTCTCCGCGGAGATCAAGAGGCTCGGCGCAACCGTAATCGACGCGGACGTCATAGCCCGCGAGATAGTCGAGCCCGGGAAACCCGCCTACAACGAGATAATAGAGGCGTTCGGAGAGAAGATACTGAACCCCGACGCTACCCTCAACAGGAAGGCGCTGGGCGACATAGTATTCTGCAATAAGGAAGCCCTCGCCATACTCAACCGAATCACACACCCGAGGATACGCCAGCGGATAAGGGAAGAGATAGCCAGGGCCGGAGATGACGAGCTTATCGTCGTTGACATTGCCCTCCTCATCGAGATGGGGTTCAAGGACGAGGTGGACAGCATCATTGTCGTGTACGCGGACGAGGAGAGGCAGATAGAGAGGGTGCTCAGGCGCAACGGCCTCACGAGGGAAGAGGCGCGCCAGAGGCTATCCTGCCAGATTCCTGTTAAGGAAAAGCTCGGCTATGCCGATTATGTGATAGAAAACAACGGAAATATCGAGAGTGCGGTAGAGCAGGCCAGAGAGGTATTCAGGGCGCTTAAGGGGGCCAAAAATATAAAAAAAGGCACTTGACAGCCCCCAACAGGCATGCTATGGTGAAATTACCTTTCAAATATTGTTCACTTTACTGCTGCCTCAAAGCTTCAATCCGGAAGATTTAAGCCCAGAGGAAAACAAACCCATTTATTAGTGATCCGCTTTATAACTTGCAAAGGCCTGGAGTAAACCGCTTTATTATCCCCCACTCCACAAATCCCAAAACACCCTACAGGAGTATTGTATGAACCTTAAAGAACTTAAGGAGAAAAAGATTAACGAGCTCACAACGCTCGCGAAGAAATATAATATAGAGCAGGCGTCCAGCATGCGAAAGCAGGACCTCATCTTCGCCCTCCTCCAATCCCAGAGCGAACAGAACGGGATGATATACGGCGAAGGCGTGCTGGAGACCCTTCCCGACGGCTTCGGTTTCCTGCGCGCCCCGGACTATAACTATTTGCCCGGCCCGGACGACATATACGTATCCCCCTCGCAGATAAGGAGGTTCAACCTCCGCACCGGAGACATTGTCTCCGGCCAGATAAGGCCTCCGAAAGAGGGCGAGAGGTACTTCGCGCTCCTCAAGGTCGAGAAGGTCAACTACGAAGACCCCGAGGTGGCAAGGGACAAGATACTCTTCGACAACCTCACGCCGCTGTATCCGCAGGAGAAGATAAACCTCGAGCTCAAGAGCGAGAAGAAGGACCAGTCCACCGACATCTCGATGAGGATAATGGACCTCTTCACGCCTGTCGGCAAGGGGCAGAGAGGTCTCATAGTCTCCCCGCCCAGGGCCGGTAAGACCATCCTTCTGCAGAAACTCGCAAATTCGATAACCACGAACCACCCCGAGATAGTCCTCCTCGTGCTCCTCATAGACGAGCGCCCCGAAGAGGTGACCGACATGCAGAGGTCGGTAAAGGGCGAGGTCATAAGCTCTACATTCGACGAGCCCGCGCAGAGACACGTGCAGGTCGCCGAGATGGTCATAGAGAAGGCAAAGAGGCTCGTCGAGCACCAGAAGGACGTCGTCATACTGCTCGATTCGATAACGAGGCTCGCGAGGGCCTATAACACCGTCGTGCCGCCCAGCGGAAAGGTGCTCTCAGGCGGCGTCGACTCGAACGCGCTCCACAAGCCCAAGAGGTTCTTCGGAGCGGCCAGGAACATCGAAGAGGGCGGGAGTCTCACCATCATGGCAACGGCCCTTATCGACACGGGCAGCCGTATGGACGAGGTCATATTCGAGGAGTTCAAGGGAACCGGCAACATGGAAATCGTCCTCGACAGGAAGCTCTCCGAGAGAAGGATATTCCCGGCCATCGACCTCAACAAGTCCGGCACGAGGAAAGAGGACCTGCTCCTTACCAAGGAAGAGCTCAACAGGATCTGGATACTCCGCAAGGTGCTCCAGCCACTGAACCCGATAGAGTCCATGGAGTTCCTGCTCGACAAGATACAGCATACCCCGAGCAACAGGGGCTTCCTCGATTCGATGAGCAGATAGAAGACCGGCAGCAGACAAAGGCCCCGGCGGAATCGAACCGCCGGGGCCTTTTTTTATTTCCCTCCCTTTCCCGTCATTGCGAGGAACGAAGTGACGAAGCAATCTCCCCAATATCCCTTTTTCCCAAATGCCTGAGATTGCTTCGCCTCCGGCTCGCAATGACAAGCATTCTCCCCTCCCTTGACGGGAGGGGACTAAGGGGAGGGTGAGATCCATTTTACCGCCTCATTACGGCACCTACTGCTTAACCTCCCCAGGGGCTTTTTTATTGCATCCCCCTTCTTCAGACTGCTCAAGAAGGTCCAGATGCGAGGCCCCGGTTAAACCGGGGAGCGAGGAAGGAGGCGTACTCTTTGCCGTACGCCGCTACTACGAGCGACGAAGATAACAAAGCAGATGGGCCTTTTTCAGCAGCCTGCCCTGCTTTTTTTATTCTTGAACTCCACGCACATAGTTGCTATTATGGACTATTACGCCAGACGGGACGGGTCTGCCCGGAACGAGCGGGATCCCGTAAACTATTTAAAAACGTAACGATATTCAGGAGGAAAGCACCATGAAAGAGGGAATACACCCGGCGTACAACGCGACAAAGATACACTGCGCGTGCGGGAACGTAGTGGAGACCTGCTCCACAAAGAAGGACCTCTCCGTAGAGGTATGCTACAACTGCCACCCGTTCTATACCGGAGAGCACAAGCTCCTCGACGTTGCCGGCAGGATAGAGAAGTTCAGGAACAAGTACAAGAATATCATCAAGAAGCAGGCCTGAAGAAGGAGGGCCTGGTGAAGGTAGCCCTCCTCAGGCACACCCCGGAGCCGGAGAGGACCGTCGCGATGGCGGCCAGGCTCTGTTACTCTGCCTCCACCATAAGCGAGCTCGAAGGCAAGGCGGCAACGAGCGGCCTCGAAAAATTCCTCGGAAAGATCCTTAAGCTGGGGCACCTGTCGGTCCTTGAGCACGCCTCCTTTACCTTCGGGATAGAGGGCATCTCAAGGGCCACATCGCACCAGCTCGTCCGCCACAGGCTCGCCTCCTATTCCCAGCAAAGCCAGAGGTATGTAAAGGCGACCAGCCCTGAGTTCGTCACCCCGCCGTCGATTGCGGCTGACAAGGACAAGCTCAAACGCTTCGACAAGAAGATAAAACAGATCTACGACCTCTACAGCGAGCTGGTGGCCGAAGGCATACCGGCTGAAGACGCGAGATATCTTCTTCCCAACGCCGCCTGCACAAAGATAATCGTCACGATGAACGCGAGGGAGCTCCTGCATTTCTTTGATCTCCGCTGCTGCGAACGCGCGCAGTGGGAGATAAGGGAGATGGCAACCGAGATGCTCAGGTGCGTAAAGGTAGCAGCCCCTTTCATATTCAGGGACTCCGGCCCTTCGTGCGTCATGGGTAAGTGCGGCGAGGGCGAGATGACCTGCGGAAAGCCGAAGGAGATAAGGGAGAAATTCAAAGCCCTTTAGCTTTGGCCCTATTATTTTAATTACGACTATTCAACTATGATAGAAAAACGTCTTGAATCATTAGAATCGAGGTACGATGAGCTTTCAGACCTCCTGGGCCTGCCTGACGTGGCCGGGAACGCGGACCTGTATCAGAAGTACGCCCGCGAGCACTCTTCTCTCCACGACCTGGTCGAAATATACCGGAAACTGAAGAAGATAGATTCCGAATTGGCGGACAACAGGCAGATACTCGATGGCAGGGACGAAGAATTAAGGGAGCTTGCCAAGGAAGAGATCCCGAACCTGCAAAAAAGGCGCGAGGAGCTTGAGAACGAGCTTAAGATAATGCTCCTCCCCAAAGACCCTAACGACGACAAGAGCATCATAGTTGAGATAAGGGCCGGCGCGGGCGGGGACGAGTCCGCGCTTTTCGCGGCTGAGCTCTTCAGGATGTACTCACGCTACGCAGAGCGCAGGGGCTGGAAGGTCGAGGTTATGAACACCAGCCCCACGGGCCTCAACGGCATGAAGGAGATCATAGCCGAAGTAGCGGGCAAGGGCGCGTTTTCGCGCTTCAAGTTCGAAAGCGGCGTCCACCGCGTCCAGAGGGTGCCTGAGACAGAGGCTTCAGGCAGAAGGCATACCTCTACCGTGACAGTCGCGGTCATGCCCGAGGCCGAAGACGTAGAGGTCGACGTCCGCATGGACGACATACGGGTCGATACCTTCAGGTCAGGCGGCCACGGCGGCCAGAACGTGAACAAGGTCGAGACAGCAGTGCGCATGACGCATATTCCGACAGGCACTGTCGTAGCCTGCCAGGAAGAGAAGAGCCAGCACAAGAACAGGGAAAAAGCCTTCAAGGTATTGAAAGCCAGGATACTTGACGCCAAGATACAGGAGCAGCAGAAAAAGATAGCGGCTGACAGAAGGACCCAGGTCGGCACGGGCGACAGGAGCGAGAAGATAAGGACATACAACTTCCCGCAGAACAGGGTCACGGACCACAGGATAGGCCTTACGCTCCACAGGCTCACGGAGGTCATGGAAGGCGACCTCGACGAGCTCACCGACACGCTCATCGGCTATTACCAGACAGAGGCATTGAAGAAAGAGCAGGGCGCGGCGTAAAAATTCGTAGTCATTGCGAGCGAGGCAATGACGGCAGGAAAAACCGGTAAATGGACAAGATACTCATCGAAGGCGGAAACCGCCTCGTAGGCGAAGTGACCGTAGGCGGCGCAAAGAACGCCGTACTCCCCCTCATGGCAGCGGCCCTCCTCACGGACGGCTGGCTCACCATCACCAACGTACCCAGGCTCCGCGACATAGATACCTTTAAAATACTCCTTAAGCACCTCGGCTCCGAGATTAGCGAAGGGCCTGAGGACAGGACGGTGAGGATAAGGACCAGGGACGTAGCTTCGCCTGAGGCCCCTTACGAGCTTGTGAAGACCATGAGGGCCTCTGTCCTGGTGCTCGGGCCTCTTGTGGCAAGGTTCAAGAGGGCGCGGGTATCGCTTCCCGGCGGCTGCGCCATAGGCGCGAGGCCCATCGACCTTCACCTCAAGGGCTTGAAGGCAATGGGCGCGGAGGTCGTCATAGAGCACGGCTATGTGACTGTGACAGCCGAGCGTCTCAAGGGCGCGAAGATCTACATGGACACCGTGACCGTAACCGGCACCGAGAACCTCATGCTCGCCGCTGTCCACGCCGAAGGCACCACCATATTGGAGAACTCGGCTTTGGAGCCCGAGGTCGTCTGCCTCGCGGACGCCCTCAACAAGATGGGCGCAAAGATAACAGGCGCGGGCACTGACACGATAAAGATAGAAGGAGTCGAGAGGCTCGAACCTGTCGAGGTCCGCGTAATACCGGACAGGATAGAGGCAGGCACCTTCATGGTGGCTGCCGCCATGACTAAGGGCAATGTCCTTATCAAGGACTGCCCCTACAATAACCTCGACGCCCTCAATATCAAGCTGAAGGAAGTCGGCGCCGAGGTGCTGCCCGAAGACGGAGGAGTTCGCGTAATAGGCGACCTGCCGATGAGGAGCGTTGACGTGAAGACCCTTCCCTACCCCGGCTTCCCGACGGACATGCAGGCGCAGATGATGTCCATGATGTCGATATCGAGCGGCTTGAGCGTCATAACAGAGACCGTCTTCGAGAACAGGTTCATGCACGTAAGCGAATTGAAGAGGATGGGCGCGGACATCACCATAGACGGCAGGAGCGCGGTCGTAAGGGGCGTGAAGAGATTGAGCGGCGCGCCGCTGATGGCAACGGACCTCCGCGCGAGCGCCTCTCTCATACTCGCCGGGCTCGTGGCTGACGGCAGGACAGAGGTATCAAGGATATACCATCTTGACAGGGGATATGAGAGAATAGAGGAGAAGCTCAAAAGGCTCGGGGCAAAGATAGAACGGGTGAAGGAGTAACCTTAGACCCCCCCCTTTCCTAAAGGGGGATCGAGGGGGATTAGCGGTTTTTGATAATCTCCCCTAACCCCTCTTTAGAAAAGAGGGGAACTAAAGATATGACCAACGACGTGCTCACTATAGCGCTGCCCAAAGGCAGGATCTTGAAAGAGGCCTCGGTATTATTCAAGGCAGCCGGGATAGATATCGCGCCGGTACTGCAGGACGACCGGAGATTGATATTCGAGGACGTTGCGCCTGGCCTGAGGTTCATGGTAATAAGGAGCCAGGACGTGCCGACGTACGTCGAGTACGGGGCAGCCGACATCGGCATAGCAGGCAAGGATGTCCTCCTTGAGCAGTCAAAAGACCTATACGAGCCGCTTGACCTGGGGATAGGCGTGTGCAGGATGATGGTCGCCGAGCCAAAGGAGCTCGGCGCGACCGACAACCCAGGGCAGTGGACGCACGTGCGCGTGGCGACCAAGTACCCCAATATCACATTGAAGCATTTCCTCGGCAAGGGCATACAGGTCGATATAATAAAGCTCTACGGGTCGATAGAGATCGCGCCGCTTCTGGGCCTTTCCGAGAGGGTAGTCGACCTGGTGCAGACAGGAGAGACGCTCCGCCAGAACGGTCTCGTCGAGGTAGAGCACATCATGCACATCACTTCCAAGCTGGTGTGCAACAGGGCGTCGCTCAAGACAAAGCCCAGGCGCGTAAAAGAGCTTGTGGACGCGCTCGGCAAGGCCGTTGCGGCAAACGGCAAATAGAAATTTCCCATCTTTCCCCTTATGCGAATAGCTGAATCCAAAGACAAAGGCTTCCAGGCGCTCCTCTCGGAGATACTCAAGAGAGGCGACGAGGACACTTCTACCGTCGAAGAGACGGTAAAGGAGATAATCTCAAGCGTGCGCTCACGCGGGGACGACGCCCTCGTCGAGTACACCCGCAAGTTCGACAAGGCTGATGTAAAGGGAAGGCTTGAGGTCAAAGCCTCTGAGATAGACAGGGCAGTAAAATCAGTATCAAAAGAAGACATAAAGCTCCTTGAGCTTGCGGCAACCCGCCTCGAATCATTCCACAGGGGCCAGGTAGAGAACTCCTGGTTCACCGCAGACAAGGAAGGCACAATATTGGGCGCGAGGGTCACGCCCCTTGAGCGCGCGGGCATCTACGTGCCCGGCGGCAAGGCCGCCTATCCGTCGACAGTGCTCATGAACGCGATCCCGGCAAAGGTCGCCGGAGTGAACGAGATCATCATGGTAACCCCGCCGGGCAGGGACGGCATAAACCCGCTCGTGCTCGCGGCCGCCAGGATATCCGGAGTCGACAGGATATTCAGGGTCGGCGGGGCGCAGGCCGTTGCCGCGCTCGCCTACGGAACAAGGTCCATACCCAGGGTCGACAAGATAACAGGGCCGGGCAATATATTCGTCGCCACCGCCAAAAGGCTCGTCTTCGGCAGGGTCGATATCGACATGATAGCCGGGCCGAGCGAGATACTCATCATAAACGACGGCACTGGCGACGCATCGTGGATAGCGACAGACCTGCTCTCACAGGCAGAGCACGACGAGCTCGCATCGAGTATGCTCATCACTACATCTCCTGCAATGGCAAAGGCCGTATCCGCCGAAGTAGAGAAGCAATTAAAGAAGCTCAAGAGAAAAAATATCGCCAGGGCCTCCGTTGACAGGTACGGCATAATCATAATCGCGAAAGACCTCACAGAGGCCGCAAACATCTCGAACAGGATCGCCCCTGAACATTTAGAGCTTTTCGTCGAGAGGCCGTTCGAGCTGATGGGCCGGATAAAGAACGCCGGCGCGATATTTTTAGGCGCTTATACTCCTGAAGCTGCCGGAGACTATCTCGCGGGCCCGAACCATACGCTCCCGACAGGCGGCACCGCGCGCTTCTCTTCGCCCCTTGGCGTATATGATTTCATTAAGAGGACGAGCGTAATAAGCTTTTCAAAAGAATCCTTCGGGAAGCTCGGCAAGGAAGTAAAAAGATTCGCGGACCTCGAAGGCCTCGAGGCGCATGGACTAAGCGCCGCCCAGAGGCTAAAGAAAAAATAAGGACAACCGCCATGGCCCGTAAGGCAAAGATAGCCAGGAAGACAAGGGAGACTGAGATAACCGTCGAACTGAACCTCGACGGAAGGGGCAACGGAGACGTGAAGACGCCGCTGCCCTTCTTCGACCACATGCTCACGAACTTCGCGCGCCACGGGCTCTTTGACCTGAAGATCAGGGCAAAGGGCGATGTCGAGGTCGATTTTCACCACACGGTGGAGGACGTCGGCATAACCCTCGGAGAGGCCCTTAAGAAGGCGCTCGGCAACAACGCGGGTATAAAGAGGTGCGGCTCTTCCGACGTGCCGATGATGGACTCCCTTTCGACCGTAATACTCGACATAAGCAACAGGCCGTACTTCAAATTCAGCTCTGCCGTCTCCTCTTTCGCCATCGAGAGCGTCTATTCGTCCTTGAAAAAGGGCAGCGTGGAGAAGACGTTCGATGTCGGGCTCATGAAGGAGTTCATGAAGGCGCTCTCGAACAGCGCCGGGCTCGACCTGCACATAACCCTACATTACGGCGAGGACATCCACCACGCGATAGAGTCCGTCTACAAGGCCCTGGGCCGAGCGCTCGGCGCGGCCGTTACTGTAGACCCCAGGATAAAAGGCGTGCTATCCACAAAAGGCAAGCTTTAGGCAATGATAGCCATAATCGACTATGACATGGGCAACCTCCGTAGCGTTGCCAAGGCATTTGAGAAGGTCGGCGCAACTGCGGCAGTCACGCGCGACCCGAAGGCCATACTCAATGCGAGCCACGTCGTGCTGCCCGGCGTGGGCGCGTTCAAGGACTGCATGAGGAACCTCGATGAGTACGGCCTCATCGACCCGATAATCAAATCAATAGAGAGCGGCAAGCCCTTCCTCGGCATCTGCCTGGGCTTGCAGCTCCTTTTCGACGAGTCGATGGAGTTCGGCCGTCACAAAGGCCTTGGGGTGATAAAGGGCAAGGTCGTGCGCTTTCCCGAAGGGACCGGCCTCAAGGTCCCGCACATGGGCTGGAACGAGGCGAACAAGAGAAAAGACTCCCCGCTGCTCTCAGGCATAGAGGATGACACGTTCTTCTACTTCGTCCATTCGTACTACGCCGTGCCGGAGGACAGGTCAGTTGACCTCACTACCACGGGCTATGGAATGGATTTCACGAGCAGCATAATGAAAGACAATATAATGGCGTGCCAGTTCCACCCGGAGAAGAGCCAGAAGCCGGGGCTCAAGGTGCTCGAGAACTTCAGCCGGATGCGCTAAGGAGGTCACATGCAAATATTCCCGGCAATAGACATAAAGAACGGCAAGTGCGTGCGTCTTACGCAGGGCAGGATGCAGGACGAGACAGTCTATTCGGACGAGCCCTGGGAGATGGCGAAAAAGTGGGAGGCGAATGGAG
>Ga0209341_10000267_pt1 | contig 53310 bp, 52 predicted proteins | sample RifCSP13_2_FD_184020 | JGI IMG/M metagenome (GOLD analysis project Ga0209341, IMG submission 184020) | Soil microbial communities from Rifle, Colorado - Rifle CSP2_sed 13_2 (SPAdes) (version 2) | ecosystem: Environmental > Terrestrial > Deep subsurface > Rock core/Sediment | place: Rifle...
TTCATCGTGATGATGTCCCAGGACGCGAGGAAGTTCGTCGAACATGTGGACTACGTGACCACGCCCGGGTACATCGACGGCCCCGGCGGGCGGGAGCGCGTAGGGTTGCCGCGCGGTGGGCCGTCCGCGGTCATCACGAACCTCGGCATCTACCGCTTCGAACGGGAGACGAAGGTCCTGTACCTGGATTCATACCACCCGGGCCTCTCGGTCGGGGAAATCCGGAAGAACGTCTCCTTCGACCTCCGCATCTCGGCTGTCGTGCACGAGACTCCGCCTCCAAGTGAAGGGGAACTGAGCGTCCTCCGGACGACATGCGACCCGGAGGGAATCTTCTTAGGCGGCGCGGAGTAATCGCCTCTGGAGGCAAGACGACGGCGCGGTCCCGGAAGACACCGCCAAATGCGGAGGAGCAACGGACAATCCAAGACCGCACTCTGTCCGGTCTCCCGGTGGAATCCACCTACCGACCTAACGAAATCGAATACGATCGCCTCGGCTTTCCTGGCGATCCGCCGTTCACGCGCGGGGTCCACGCGACGATGTACCGCGGTCGCCTCTGGACGATGCGTCAATACGCAGGGTACGGGACCGCGGAGGAGTCGAACCGCCGGTACAAGTACCTCCTCAAGCAGGGGAACACGGGCCTCAGTGTCGCCTTCGACCTGCCGACGCAGATGGGCTATGACAGCGACCACGCGATGGCGAAGGGCGAGGTCGGGAAGGTCGGCGTCGCGATCTCCTCGCTCCGGGACATGGAGGCGCTCCTCGACGGGATCCCGCTCGACCGCGTGAGCACGTCGATGACGATCAACGCGACGGCGATCATCTTGATCGCGCTCTACGTGGCGGTCGCGGAGGAGCAGGGGATCCCGCCATCGAAGCTCCGCGGGACGATCCAGAACGACATCCTGAAGGAGTACATCGCCCGTTCGACGTACATCTACCCGCCGGAGGGCTCGATGCGGTTGGCGGTGGACCTGATCGAGCACTGCGCGAAGAAGATGCCCGGGTGGAACCCGATCAGCATCTCCGGGTACCACATCCGCGAGGCGGGCGCGACGGCCGTGCAGGAGGTTGCCTTCACGTTCGGCAACGCAATCGCGTACGTCGACGCCGCCAAAGCGCGCGGGTTGGCGGTGGACTACTTCGCGCCCCAGCTCTCGTTCTTCTTCGCCGCACAGACGGATGTCCTCGAGGAGATCGCGAAGTTCCGCGCGGCGCGCCGGCTCTGGGCACGGATCATGAAGGAGCGGTTCGGCGCCAAGCACCCTGCGAGCCTGGCGCTCCGGTTCCACACGCAGACCGCCGGAGCCGCGTTGGCGGCGCAACAGCCGCAGAACAACGTCGTCCGGGTCGCGCTCCAGGCGTTGGCGGCGGTCCTCGGCGGCACGCAGTCCCTCCACACGAACAGCATGGACGAGGCGCTCGGGCTCCCGAGCGAGGAAGCGGTTCGCGTCGCGCTTCGGACCCAGCAAGTCCTCGCCCACGAGTCCGGGATCGCGAACACGGTCGACCCCGTCGCAGGCTCGTACGCGATCGAGGCGCTCACGGACACGCTCGAGGCGGAGGCGGAAGAGCTCCTCGCGAAGATCGACGGGATCGGCGGCATGCTGCCCGCGATCCGGACGGGGTGGGTCCAGCGGGAGATCGCGGAGAGCGCGTACCGGTATCAGAAGGAGGTCGAGGCGCGGGAGCGGCTCGTCGTCGGCGTGAACGCGTTCCAAGAGCGGGAACCCGCGGCGGTCAAGGTCCTCCGGGTCCCTTCGGCACTAGAGCGGAAGCAGGTCGAACGGCTCCGCCGGGTGCGGAAGGAGAGGGATGCCGCCAAGGCGACGCGGGCGCTGCGCGACCTGACGAACGCCGCCAAGCGGGACGGGAACCTCTTCGCGCCCGTCTTGTCGTCCGTGAAGTCCCTCTGCACGCTCGGGGAGATCAGCGACGCGCTCCGCGAGGTGTTTGGGACGCACGCTCCGCGGGACGAAGTGTAGCGCAGCTCGGTCATCCACGAGGTCCGCGGCCCCGACGCCCTGCGGGTCGTCACAGGTCCAGAGCCGAGGCAGGAACGAACCGCCGCTTCTGAGGGTCCACGGAGAAGCCGAGGATCTCCAGCGCGGTCGCCCCGAGGAGGGGACGCTCTCCATCGTCCGCGAAGGCGACGGGGACTGGGGCCTTCCGCCCCTCGAGCTCAATCTCCAGGTAGCCGACGCCACGGTGAAGCTTGGAGCCGTCTCCAATCTCGAACTCACGCTCGAACGAAACCCGGACGCCGACGGCCTCGAGCAATCGACGCGGCAGCTTCGTGAACGTGGCGCCGGTGTCCACGAGGACCGGGATCTCCTGTCCATTCGTGAGCCGGATCGTGACGGTGAACGTCCCCACGGTCCATGATAGGCTCCGGGAAGCCTAGTAGTCTTTCGCCCTGGATCGCTGAACGTATCCCCTCATCGCCCCGAAGGAACGCGAACCGCGTTGCAGGTGGGACGCAAGTCGGGACGAGGTTTAAGCGAGCGCGTTCCATCCCGAGCGCGTGAAGGTCGACCATGTCGGGATCGCGGTCCGGAACCTCGAGGCGGCGCTGCGGCCGTACGAGGCGATCGGGCTGCGCCCTACGCTCACGGAGACCATCCCCTTCGAGGGCGTCCGGGTCGCGTTCCTGCCCGTCGGCGAATCCCACTTCGAGCTGCTTGAGCCGCTCGCGGCGGAAGGCGTGATCGCGAGGTTCATCGAGAAGCGCGGGGAGGGGATGCACCACGTCGCGTTGGCGGTAGAGGACATCCTCGCTGCGATGGACCGCGCGCGCTCCGCGGGGTTGGCGGTGATCGACGCGCAGCCACGGCAGGGCGCGCGGGGACGGAAGGTCGCGTTCGTCCACCCCAAGAGCGTCGGCGGCGTCCTCCTCGAGTTCGTGGAGAACCCGCGGTAGGCCTCTCCGCCCCCCTCGGCGGCTCACGGCAATTACGAAACCTCTTTATCGGGACGGCGATTTCGGCGGACCGCATGACGGCCGTGGGCGCGGCGGTCTCCCTCGCATCCGCGATCCTGAGCGCGTTCTTCGCCGCGACGGTCGCGCGGCAATTCCTGGAGCGGCGGAAGCTGCATCAGGCGATGTGGACGGTCGGGCTCCTCATGTTCGCGGTCGTCGCGATCGTGCAGCTCATCGCGGAACTCTCCGGCTGGTCCGACGGCCTGTTCCGGACGTGGTACGTTCTCGGCGCGGGCGGGCTCGTCGGCTTCCTCGGCGCCGGGTCCGTGTACGTCGTCCACCGGAAGCTCGGGCACGCGTTCGCCGCGTACACGATTGTCGTCTTCGCCGCGTTCCTTGCGTTGGCGGCGGTCACCCCGACGAACCCGGACGCGATTGCGGCGTGGTCCGCGAACGACGCCCCCGTGAGCGGCGCGGGATGGGCGGCCTCGGGGCCGCGCGTCCTCTCCCCACTCCTGAATGTCCCCGGCGCGGCGGCACTCATCGGGATCGCTCTCCTCGGGCTCCTCCGCTATCGGCTCACGTACAACGCATGGATCGCAGGCGGCGCCGCCGTGCTCGCCGTCGGGACCGCGCTCTCGCGGTTCAACGTCCCCTCCCTGATCTACGGCGCGGAGCTCGCGGGGATCGCGCTCATGTTCGTCGGCTTTTTCCAGGCGATCGAGTGGGCGAAGGAGCACCGCCAGATCCAGAAGATGGCCGAGGCGGCGGAGTCGAAATCCTCGGAGGCGACGCCGTCCGCACCGGAGACCCAAGCCAAGGCGAAGTGAACGTTCTTATCGCCGCCACGGGTTGCGGTCGGACGTGGACCAGATCATTGGTCGCGAAATCCTAAGGTTTGACGCGCTCGAGTCCACGAACGACACCGCGAAAGAATTGCTGGGCACGAAGGCGGGCGAGGGGACGGTGATCGTCGCCGAGCGACAGGTCGCGGGCCGCGGCCGCCACGGACGCGCCTGGGCGTCCCCGCCGGGCGGGCTGTACTGCTCGATCGTCCTCAAGCCCGCAGAGAAGCACGTGCAGATGCTGAACCTCGTGAGCGGCATGCCCGTCGTGAAGGCCCTCCGCCACTGGTCCGTCCTGGCGGTGCTGAAGTGGCCGAACGACGTCGTGTTCCAGGGCCGGAAGATTGGCGGGGTCCTCTGCGAGGGCGTCTACCGCCACGACGAGTTCTGGGTCGTCGCGGGGATCGGCGTGAACACGAACGTATCCCTCGACCGCTTGCCGGAGGACGCGCGTGCCACCGCCACGAGCCTGAAGAAGGAGACCGGGGTCGAGGTCTCGAACGACGAGTTCCTCGAGTACATGCTCCGGGACTACGACAAGGTGTACAAGGCGAGCCGGTCCGGGGCGCGGAACGTCCTCGCGCGGGACTACATGGCCCTCTGCTCGACGATCCGCCAGAAGGTCGAGGTCGCGACCGCGGACGGGAAGGTCCGCGGGACGGCGGTCGAGGTCACGCCGCAGGGGGCGCTCGTGCTCCTCGATGAACGAGGGACACGAATCGAGGTCGCGGACGGAACCGTCACGGGCCAGTAACCCGGCACGGGACAATCATTAAGGCGCCGGTTCGCGCATCCGGGGCCGCTCCGTGGAGGAGGAGAGGTGTCGCGGCGAATCCGGGCCACTGCATCGGGGGGTGTCCTCGCGACCCTCGTCGTCCTCGGCACCGTCTTGCTCGCAGCCCGTGCGCAGACCGCGGATTCGGTTCCGGACTCGCCGGCTGGCGGAACCGGAACCAGCGGCGGCGACCCCGTCGACGCCCTCGCCTCTCTCGTTCCGTTCCGGACGCACTCGGGTCCGATCGACTACGTTGCGGCGGGCGCCGCGATGCGGAACCAAGGGTACGGGACGATCACCGTCACGTGGCCCGGCCCCCTCGTCGCCGCCTACCTAGTGTGGGGCCTAATGGACGGCATCCCGACGTCGTACACCCGGGGGAGGCTCAACGGCGTCTGGATCGACGGGACCGTCGTGGACAGCTCGCCGCTCAATCCGTGCTGGATCGGCGGCATCCACACTCTCGCGGCGGACGTCACGGCACACGTCCTCAACGGACCGAACAGCCTGACGGAGTTCCCGTCGGGCATCACCACCGGCGAGGACCCCTGGGTGAGTCCGGAGACCCTGCCCATGCTCGAGGGCGCCACCCTCGTCGCCATCTACCAGACCGGGGCGTCCGCGCAAGAGGTCACGCTCTACGTCGCGGCGAACACGCTCACGGGCGCGGGCGCGAGCCTGACGGACACCCTGCCCCACGCCGCGGCCTCCTCGACCTCGGCAAAGACCACGTTCATCGTCTCGGATGGCCAGCTCCCGGGCAACGACGCCCGGTGGAACTCGATGATCCTCGACGCGAACGCGTTCCCAGGCGGGGACCCGAAGGCCACCCCGACGCCGTGGTCGTACGGGAACCTGTGGGACACGAGGACGTACCCCGTGGCGGTGCCTCTGGGCTCCACCTCCGATTCTGCGACGATCTCCGGCGACGGGGACTGCCTCACGTGGCACGGGCAGGTCCTCCGCGTCGACCGGGCGCCGAACAACCCGCCCGCGCTCTCCTGGACGGGGTGGCCCGGGTTCGTCGCGGACGGCGTGGACCCCGAGGTCGGCAACCTCCTCACGACGTTCTCATACCGGGTCACGTACGCGGACGCGGACGGGGACGCGCCCGCGTGGGTCGCCCTCCGGATCGAGAAGCCGGCGGCGACGGAGTGGCGGACGTTCGCGATGGCCTTCCTCGCGTGGGGCGGAGCCCCTGACGATTACGTCGCGGGCGCGATCTTCGGATTCGACGCGTCCCTCCCGCTGGGCACGGATTTCTGGTATTGCTTCTCGGCTCGCGACGGACAGCAGAATGCGTCGGGACCGCCAACCGCATGCACTGACGCCCCGGACGTCGTCGATGGTCCCCCTATGGCGGTGGCGTGGGCGTCCCCCGCGGCCGCGTTCCTCGGCGAGCTGGTCGCCTTCGACGGGTCCGCGTCCACGGACGATCTCGGGATCATCTCCTATGCATGGGACTTCGGGGACAGCGCGACGGGCGCGGGGGTCACGGCGACGCACGGATACGCATCGCGCGGCACGTTCACCGCCACGCTCACCGTGGTCGACACGGGGGGACAAAGCGACTCGGATTCCGTGGAAATCGACGTCGTGAACCGCCCTCCGCGTGCGGACGCGGGATCGGACGCGACCGCCGCCAAGCGCGCCCTCGTGAGGCTCGACGGCACCGCGAGCCTCGACCCCGACGGGGATCCGCTCACGTTCCTGTGGAGCCAGTCCGCCGGGCCTCCCATCGCGTTGGCGGGCGCGGACACGGCGACCCCGAGCTTCACGCCGATCCGGAGGGGAGCGTACGCGTTCGCCCTGGCCGTCACGGACGGATGGGGCGGTGCGGCGAGCGACGCCGTCACGGTGGTCGTCGAGAATCGCGCACCGATCGCCGATGCCGGTCCCGAGGGGGCGGCGCAGAAACGCACGGTCGTCACCCTCGACGGCTCTCGCTCCTCGGACCCCGACGGCGACGGCATCGCGTACGCATGGACGCAGACCGGCGGGCCTGCCGTCGTCCTTGCAGGCGCCGACACCGACGCACCGACGTTCACGCCGACGTCCGTGGGGACGTACACGTTCCACCTCCGCGTGGACGACGGCGACACGGGATCGTCCGAAGACACGGTCGTTGTCACGGTGTGGGGCCTCCCGCCCGTCGCACGATTGGCGGCAACTCCCCCGACCGCGCCGGTCGGCGCGACGATCGACCTCGACGGAGGCGATTCTGCCGATCCCGACGGCGCAATCGTCGATTACGCGTTCGACTTCGGCGACGGCACGAGCGCGGGCGGTGCGGCCGGAGTGCGGAGTCATCAGTACGACGAGCCCGGCACCTATGCGGTCACGCTAATCGTGACGGACGACGACGGGAACGTGAGCACGGCGCGGGTCCTCGTGCAGATCGGGGGGTCCGTCTCGCTGAACTGGAAGCCGCTCGTGGCGGCGATCTTCACTGGAGTCCTGTTGGCCGCGGGCGCATGGGCCTCTCGACGCAGGCCCTGGCGTGGCCGCGCGGGGGGCATTGCTATGGTCGTCGCGTTCGCGGTCACGAGCCTTCCCTTCGTCCTCGCGGAGGCGGCGACGGGCGTGCTGTCCCTCGCCACCGGCCTCCTCGCGATCCCGCCCGTCGTTGGCTTGGGCACGGCCATAGACCTCGGAATCTTCGCCGCAGGGCTCGCGGTTGCCCTGTATCGTGCGCGGAAGCGGACCCCGCTAGGATGAGGGAGGAGAAACGGGGGATTCGCGGACACTTGGTGAACCGAACGTCCCCAGCTTGTCCCCCTCGCAGCGGGAGTACGGACGCGGTCGACTTCAAATACGGTCGGACGCCCCCAACCGAAAAGGGGATGCCCCCCACCCGCCTGTCGCCCCCCAGCCGAACAGGCGGAGATCCGAGTCATGCCCGGCATGTCGTACACGGAGACGATCGGCTTCATGGACATGGTGCTCGCATCGCTCGAGAAGCTCCGCAACGTCCTCCGGAAGGGCGGCGTGGACGCGGACCGGCTGATCGACATCGTCCGCGGGCTCCGCGACCGCGCGATCGACCTGAACGCGAAGCAGGAGGCGCACAAGCGCGGGCTCGTCGCCACGACCGCGGAGCTCGAGGAGGTCCTCCACGAGGCGTACGATCGCGCGAGCGGGGCCCTCGACACGATGATCGCGTCCGTCGGCAAGACGAGCGACGACGCGAAGAACCTCCGCCGGATGCGCAGCAACGTGCTCCGGGAGCGGCAGACCCGGAAGGCCGCGCGCGGGAAGCCCCCCGCGTAACGCTCGGTCCACTCCCGCGATTGAATGAGCCGCGCTCGCACCGTCACGAGCATCCGTTCGTCCCCGGCGGACGTTGGGACCATCCGTGACGACCCGTTGACCTCGTTCCCCGGGTCTGTGACCAGGCTCGACGAGACTGTGACCCCCGGTGAGGGGTCGATCGCCACGGTCGCCAGAGCACCGGCGCCTCCCAGATCCTCTCTGACGGTCGTCGGAGCCTCACGGAAGGGCAGAGTGGGCCTTGGTACCGACGTGGGAACGTCCGTGACCGTGGTCACGACCCGTCCGACCGAGGTCGGGACATCCGTGACCAATGTCAGGATCTGCCCGACCACCGTCGGAGCCTCTGTGACGGACGTCGGGGGCCTCGCGACCGTGGTCATGCGGTCCGCGACGGGAGTCGGATGCACCCTGACCATCGTCGGGGCCCTCCTGACCGTTGTCGCGACCTCCCCGATCGCGGTCAGGACCTCTTCGACCGTCGTCAGGGCCTCCGTGACCGCCGTCAGACGGTCCCCGACGAGCGTCAGACCCGTCCCGACTGCCGTCGTGCTGGCCTCGACGACCGGCGGAACCTCGCTGACCATCGTCAGGCCTTCTCGGACCACGGTCAGGACCTCGCTGACCCTTCGCGGCGAGGCCGTGCGGCCGCTCCACAGACGCGCCCTCGCCGGCCCGAACCTCGCTCAGACCGCGCGCGGGTCCGGGAGGGACGGATGCCGGAACCGGAGACCGGTGACGACCAAGCCCGGGACGAGGATCCCCACGTCCACCGCCGTCCCGAAGCCGAGGAGGGGCGGGATCGCGAGCGCGCCGGTCGCGAGGGACACGAGGCCCGTCACCGCCTCCGCCGCCGCGAACGGGAGGACCGTCACGAGGAACGCCTCCGCGACCGCGCTCCGCGTCCGCCGCCCCCGCCACGGTCGGCGGTAGGCCGCGAGCAGCCCGACTGCCACGAGGACGCCCGCGAAAACCGCCGCGATCATCGGCTTGTAGTTCGGCCCGGACCCACCCTCCACGACGAAGGACCGCGGGGGCTCCACGTTCCTGACGTTGTCGATCGCGCGGTACTCGATCCGACGGGCTCCTTCGGGGATCCGGAAGTGTGCGTCGTAGACGATCCAGCCGCCGCCGTCCGCGCGATACTCCGTGCGCGCAACGCCGCTCCCCGCGTCGGTCGCGAGGAGGGACACGGAACCGCCGGGTCGGAGCGCCATCGGCCCGGGCGGCACGAGCGTCGTTGGCGGCGTGTTGTCCACGACCACGTCGAGGACGGCCTGCGCCCCGTTCCCCAGGTGATCGGCGGCGCGGAGCTCCACGCGCGCGGGGCCGTCCGGTCCCGCAACCCGAAACGCTACCTGATACATGATCCACGCGGAGTTCACGACGCGGACTTCGAGGGACGCAAGGCCCACAGGAGTCATACCCGCGTCCGTGGCGGCCGCGGAAATCGGGGTGGCGGACGTCACGAACAGGGACGCGCTCTGATGCCGCGGACTCCCGACGTCGAACGCCAGCGTTGGCGGCGTATCGTCTACGCGAAGCACCGCGGACTGCTCCGGTTCCACGCTCCCCGCGTTGTCCTCGCTGAACCAGGTGACGACGTGTTCCCCTTCCGTCGACAGCGTGAACGGGCCCGCGTAATCGACCCACGGGCCGCCATCAACGCCGTACGCCGTTCGCCGGATCCCGACGCCGCCCATGTCCGCGACGGAGAGCGTGAGGGGCGACACGGACGTGACATACGTGGTCCCGCCCCCGTACTTCGGTTCCCCCACGGCGAGGCTCGTGGCGGGCCCCGGCGCGACGACGACGTCCCACGTGTGCAGGTTGTTCGTCTCGTCCCACTCCGTCACGGCGTCCCCGTAGTCCACGTCCGCCACGATCCGGTACGTGCCTAGCGTCCAGGGAGCAACCCAATTGGCGGCGAGCGGCGGCGAGGTCTGACCCGACGGGACCGGCGCGATCGCGGTCCCCTCGAAGGGAGACGCGGGCGTGGACTCGTTGTACAAGGCGAGCACGGACGGACCGTTCGCGGTCCCGTTCCCTTGGTTCGCCACCGCCACGGAGAGGCGGACGACGCTGCCCGGATCCGCGCGAACGACGGATGGCGGCTGCACACCTGTCGGGACGTAGTCTGGCCGGAGGATCGGCCCCGCGACATCGATCGTCCGGCACGCGACGTTGTTCCCTTCGTCCATCTCCTCCACGTAGTCCGGCGGGTCCGCGACGACACAGATCTCGTGCGTGCCAATCGCCTCCGGCACCCATCGGACGCTCGCTGGCGCGGACGCGGACGGTTTCAATGGCGCCAGGGAGAACGCGTCCTCCCCGATCGGCACGCCAGTCCCCGGTCGCCCGTCGTAGAACCGGATCGCAAACGTGCCCGCCGTCCCGAGGCCGACGTTTCTGACGATCGCGTCGAGGACCACCTCCGTCCCTGGGGACGGCGCCGGCGGAGTGAATGCGAGCTCCGTGGGAACGACGGAGAGGTCCGGGAGGGCCGTCCCGGCGACCGGTGCGTATCCGGACCCCGCGGCGGGGTACCCGATGAACACGGACACGGGGCGGTCGCTCCGGATCCGCGCGAAGTTCCCCACGCCGCCACTCGGGTCGATGGACACGTACTCGTTCGGGGCAAGCGCGTACGTCGCGACGAGGGTCCGGGACGACGCGTTCCACGCCTCGACCTGCGCGCCAGACGACTGCGCGAAGACGACGAACGTCCCGCCGGACGAGCGCGTGAGGGTCAGGAAGTCCGTCCCGACGCGCGTCCCCGCGGCGTCCGAGGCGACGTCCATGTTCGCGAAGCTTGACCACGTCTCGAACGAGGAGGCCGTGATCGGCTTCGTGGACGTGATCTCGAAGTACGCCCGGTCCCGCCACGTGGCCCAGTCGAACCGGTACTCCGCCATGTCGCCGTCCCGCAGCGTCCCCGTCCAGATCAGCGCGCCCGTCTCGAGCGCCGTCACCGTGATCTCGGTGTCCTCGTAGTACGCCATCATCTGCAGCGGACCGTACGGCTCGACCCACCCGTAGAAGTGCGTCCCGGAGAACAGGCCCGTCTCCGACGGGATGTAGTATCCGCGGTCGTTCACCTGGAGGAGGGAGACGTTCTTCGTCGACCGGACCTCCACGAAGTAGTAGAACCAATTGTCCTCGCGGTGGTACTGCCCGCGGTCGAGAGTCCCGGACCACAGGAGCGTCCCCGTCTCGTTCCACATCTCGACCGCCGTTCCGTCCTCGTACGCGAACACGATCGTGTGGAATGGCTGGAACGGGTCGATGTCCGGGTTCCCTCCCGTGTAGGAGTAAAAGTGCGTCGACGCCCCGAGGCCGAACGCGTCCACGACGAAGTCGTCCGCGCCGACGCCGATCGTCTCCGGCATGTGGCGGTAGGAGTCGCCGACGAGGACGGAGAACCGGTTCGAGGCGCACGCGGTCATGTAGTGCGCGAAGTAGCCGAGGAACTGACCGTAGCGCTCGCCCTCGTCCAGAGTCCCGCTCCAGACGAGCGTGCCCGACTCGTCGACAAGGCGGAACACGGTCCCGTCGTAGTAGCTGAAGAGGACCACGGTCGGCCCCGTCCAGAGGTTCGCGACGAACGGGTAGCCGCAGGCCGGGAGGACCCCGAGCGGATCCGGCTCGGAGGCGTCCGGGGTCCGCGGCGGGTCCGTCGAACCCCCCGCCAAGCTCCACGGGATCGCGAGCACGAGCGTTAGGAGAATGGAAGCGGTCCCGCGGCCGGGGAAGCGAGGCTCCCTCCTCACGGCCGGCGCATCCGCACGCGGCGCCTTAAGGATATGCCGGACCGCGCGCCGGAACCTATTTCGTCGGCCGACCCCTTGCGCCGCCTGGGTGGGTTTCGTGGACCGCCGCGCCGCCGCCAAAAGCGTGACCTCCATCGTCGTGTCGATCTTCGTCCTCGTCCTCCTCTCGGTGCCAATCGGGATTCTGCCGCCGCTCGGCGGCCTCGCGAACCCCGGCGGCGGGATCTGGGGGGTTGCGGACCAGGCGGAACACCCCGCGCGGCTCGAGCTCTCGTTCCCGGAACTCCGCGGCACGGTGACCGTCCAGCGGGATACGCTCGGGATCCCGCACGTCTTCGCAACGAACCTTCACGACGTGTTCTCCGCGCAGGGCTTCGTGACCGCCCAAGACCGGCTCTTCCAGATGGACATGCTCCGGCGGGTCGCGAAGGGCGAGCTCGCGGAGGCGTTCGGCCCCACCGCGGGCGGCACGGACCTCGTGGAGACGGACGCGTTCATGCGCACGATCGGGCTCGCGGACCTCGCACGACGGTTCTGGGGCGGCGCGGACCCCACGAGCGACGAGTCCGTCGCGATCACCGCGTACGCGGAGGGAGTGAACGCGTACCTTCGGCACGCGGGCGTCGCGGGCCTCCCGCTCGAGTTCAAGCTCCTCGACTACCGCCCGCGCCCCTGGGCGCCGGAGGATTCCCTGTCGATCGGCCTCTTCATGGCATGGAGCCTGAGCGGGACGTTCGAGGACGCGGAGCTCGCGCTCCTCGCGGACGGCTTGGGCGCCGCGGCAGTCGACGAACTGTTCCCGATCCTCGGGCCGTACCAGCGGCCGGTGGACCCGAGGCCCAGCACACGCGGCGGCGAAGGAACCCCGTTGGGTCCGCTCTCCCGCATGGCGCTGCAGGATCTCGTCGAGCGAAAGCGCGCTGTCGACGCGTTCACCGGCGTCGGACCCCTCCTCGGGAGCAACAACTGGGCGGTCCACGGGAACCTCACGGACACGCAGAAGCCGCGGCTCGCGAACGACCCGCACCTGCAGTTCACGATGCCCGCGATCTGGTACGAGAACCACCTCGTCGCCGACGGCTCGGGACTCGACGCGTACGGCGTGAGCTTCCCCGGCGTCCCCGTCGTGATCCTCGGGCAGAACCGCCGGATCGCGTGGGGCGCGACGAACGTCGGCGCGGACGTCGTGGACCTGTACGAGGAGACAATCGACGAGGACCGGTACCTCTTCAACGGGAACTGGTTCGACGTCGTCGTGCGCCCGGAGACGATCCACGTGAAGGGACGCGACGCGGTATCGATCGAGGTCCGCTCGACGATCCACGGTCCAATCGTGACCGCGCAGGGCACGGAGTACGCGATGCGGTGGACCGGGCAGGACGCCGGGAACCTCCTCCGGGCGTTCTACCGGATCGACTTCGCCCAGAACTGGGGCGAGTTCCGGACGGCGCTCGAGAACTTCACGGTGGCGGCGCAGAACTTCGTGTACGCGGACGTGGACGGGAACATCGCGATGCGCTCGAACGGGCTGTACCCGCTCCGCGAGGGCTTCACGGGGCGCTATCCGCTCGACGGCGCGAGCGGCGCGTACGAGTGGAACGACTTCGTGCCGTTCGACGAGTACCCGGAGTCCGTGAACCCAATCGAGGACTTCGTCCTCAGCGCGAACCAGCAGCCGCAGTACGACGCGTACCCGTACTACCTCGGCTGGTCGTGGGACCCCGGGTACCGCGCGCGGCGGATCAACGAGATGCTCGAGAACTACACCGCCGGCTCCCGGAAGGTCACGGAAGCGGACTTCCGCGCGATGCAGCTCGACGACGTGGACGTCTTCGCGCGGGAGACAACGCCCCTCGTCCTCCAGGCGATCACGGGCTCGTGCGGTGACGCGGTGTGCAGCGACGCGCTCGCGAGCCTGGCGGTATGGGACGCCCGGATGGACGAGGACGCGGCCGCGCCGGCGGTCTGGTGGCGGTTCGCGAACCGCTTCCGCGAGGAGATCTTCGGGGATGAGTGGGCGCAGGGAGGCGTCACGGGCCACATGCTCCCGTTCCCGAACGTAATCGAGTACCTCCTGAAGCAGGACCCCGCGTCCGCCTGGTTCGACGATTTCGCGACGCCCGCGGCGGAGACGTGGCAGGACATCGCGCGACGCGCGTTCGACGAAGCCGTCAGCGAATTGGCGGCGGAGTTGGGACAGAACGTGGCGGCGTGGCGGTGGGGCGACGTCAACGTGCGCGAGTTCCCGCACCTCACGGGGCTGGAGCCGCTCGGGCGCGGCCCGTTCGCGGCCGGCGGCGATCCCCTCACGGTGAACCCCGCCGCGGGCGACGTCGCCACGGGCGGCGCCTCGTGGCGGCTCCTCGCGGACCTCTCGGACCTCGCGAGGTCGAAGGGCGTCTACCCCGGCGGGCAGAGCGGGAACCCGCTGAGCCGCCACTACGACGACCTCCTCCAGCTCTGGTTGGCCGGGGACTATCACGCGCTCCGGACGCCGCGCACCGCCGCAGATCTCGCCGCCAACGTGGAATCGACCCTGATCCTGCGGGGGCCGTGACATGGGATTCTTCGACCGTGCGCACCGATGGAACACGGTCCTGTTCACCGCGTTCGTCCTCGGGCTCCTGTTCGTGTACACGGGCGTGTGGCAGCTCGCGTTCTTCGCGGGCCTCTTCGCCGGCATCCTCGGGAAGACGGGGCGACGGGACTTCCTCCTCGGGTTCCTCGGCGTCGGGCTCGCGTGGGCCGGGCACCTCCTCTGGTTCTACCTGTTCTTCCCGGCGGGGGAGCTCGCGTCGCTGTTCGCGGAGATCCTCGGGCTCTCGGCGGGGATGGGGTTCGTCGTACCGCTGTTGGCGGTGCTGATCGGGGGCATCGCCGGGGGGCTTGGAGGCCTCGCGGGAGCGTACCTCGGGCAGCTCGCGTATCCCCAGAATCCGCGTTCGGCAGGCGCCGAATCGGAGCCTTAAGAACTTCTTAAACGGGATTTCGTCGGGACCGCGACATCATCCTATAATACGTCGAGAAGACGTCATTCGTCACGCGACGACAGATTCTAGTACCACAGGGTCCCCGCGGGGCAACGCTTATGCCGCCAGGGCGCACGGGGGGGCTCGGAGGTGAATACGACCATGGCGAACGGGACGGGTTACGCGACCCGCAAGGCCTCGGGGACGCTCTCGGGGCTCGCGCGCATGCCGACCTGGCAAGTGCCGATGGCGCTTGGCGGGTTCCTGGCGGCGCTCGTGGGGATCGTGACCTATGCGTCCGATGTCACCGCGCAGACTGCGACGGCGGCCGCGTCCGCCGGGGTGATCTACACGATCATCTTCGGCGCGATCGGCCTCGTGGCGTACGCGGTGTCGAAGACGCACGTGCAGAACGGCTCCCTGATGGCAGCCATCGCCGGGCTGGCGCTGGTGTCCATCGTGGGCGGAGCGACGGGCCTGTTCTCGGGCCTGCTCCTCCTGGTAGGAGCCATCTGGGGTCTCGCGGCGAGCCGCTAGGCGCGCCGTCGTGAGGCCTGAAGGGGCACCCTTTCCCCTTCTTCTTTCCCTCCCGCCCGGCGCCTACGCGCGCCGGGTTCCTCTCGACATACCCCCTCCCAAGGGTGGCGGGTGGCCGGCGGGCGGCCACTCGCCCATTTTTCTGAAGCCTTATCCGAGCCGGGTGCGATGCCCGCGCATGCTCGGATCCGCCGCCATCATGGCGTTCGTGGCCACGACCGACGCGGAGCGCGCGCGCCGATTCTATGGGGAGATGCTGGGCCTCACCATGAAGGCCGACGAGGAGTACGCGCTCGTGTTCGACGCGAACGGCACGATGCTCCGCGTGCAGAAGGTCCGCAGCGTCCCGCCCGCGCAGTACACAATCCTCGGGTGGCGCGTGGACGACATCCGCGCCACGGTCTCGGGCCTCGTCGGGAAGGGAGTCGCGTTCGAACGGCTCGGGATCCCCGGGTTCGCGCAGGACGACCTCGGGATCTGGACCGCCCCGGACGGGACCCAGGTCGCCTGGTTCAAGGACCCGGACGGGAACATCCTCTCGTTGACCCAGTTCACGACGTAAGCGGGGAATACTCCCCTCACGGGGTTCCTGAGAATCGAAGTTGATTCCCTCGGACGGGAACCCGGGTCGGAACGCTTATGCCCTCGCGGCGGGCGTGACGGCGCCCATGGCAGAGACGCAGTGGAAGGCAGCCCAGGACCGGTGGGCGTCGACGACGACCGCCCTGTCGCGCATGCCCCTGTGGCGGCTCGCGATGGCGATCGGCGTGCTCCTGGCGGTGGCCGCCGCGGTCGCCGAGCTCCTGCAGCCGACGAACCCGCAGGGCCGCGGGGGCGGCGACACGACGGTGGTCGTGTACAACCTCGTCCTCGCCGGGATCGGCTTCGTGGGCCTCGCGGTGTCGGGGAAGACCCTCCTGAACGGCGCGATCGTGGCGGCGGTCTCGGGCATCGGCCTCGTCCTCGTGGGCGGGGGCACACTCGCCCTGCTCGCAGGCGTCGCGCTCCTGATCGGCGCCGTGTGGGCGTTCGCGACGACCCGCCAACCCGCGCCGCCTCGGCCCTACTACCCGCCGCCACCGTAGCGGACCGTCCCGTTCGACTGCATTCCGCGGTCCAGCCGAAGGCCTCACGGCGCACCGCCAAAGGGTTATTATCCGGGCCCCCGCATCGCCGCCAGAATCCGATGGCGAAGGAAGAGAAAGTCGCGGAGCTCCGCCGCCGAAAGGAGGCCGCGAAGCTTGGCGGTGGACCCGAGCGGATCGCCGCGCAGAAAGCGAAAGGCAAGCTCTCGGCGCGGGAGCGCATCGCGCTGCTCGTGGATCCAGACTCGTTCGTGGAACTCGACGTCCACGTCACGCACCGCACGAGCGACTTCGGCATGGCGGAGAAGAGGGTGCCGGGCGACGGCGTGATCACGGGACACGGCACGATCCACGGCCGCGTCGTGTACGTGTTCTCCCAGGACTTCACCGTGTTTGGCGGCTCGCTCGGCGAGATGTTCGCGCAGAAGGTCACGAAGATCATGGACCTCGCGCTGAAGACCGGAGCACCGATCATCGGCCTCAACGACTCTGGCGGCGCGCGGATCCAAGAGGGCGTGATCAGCCTCGGCGGCTACGCGGAGATGTTCTGGCGGAACGTGCAGGCGAGCGGCGTCGTGCCGCAGATCAGCGTGATCCTCGGCCCGTGTGCGGGCGGCGCGGTGTACTCGCCCGCGATGACGGACTTCATCGTCATGACGAAGGGCACGTCGTACATGTTCATCACCGGCCCCGAGGTAATCAAGACGGTCACAGGCGAGGACGTGACGTTCGACCAGCTCGGGGGCGCGATGGCCCACGCCGCCAAGTCCGGCGTCGCCCACCTCGTCGCGGGCTCGGAGCCGGAGGCCCTCGAGCTCGTCCGCAAGCTCCTCTCGTACATGCCGCAGAACAACGTGGACGACCCGCCGTTCGCGGAGACCGGCGACGACCCGAGCCGCCAAGATGCGGAGCTCGATGAGCTTGTGCCGGAGGACCCGGACAAGCCGTACGACATGCGGGACGTGATCGCGCGGGTCGTGGACCGCGACTCGTTCCTCGAGATCCAGGGGGAGTGGGCGCAGAACATCGTCGTCGGCTTCGCGCGCCTCGCGGGTCACGCGGTCGGCGTCGTCGGGAACCAGCCGAAGGTCCTCGCCGGTGTCCTGGACATCGACTCGAGCACGAAGGCGGGGCGCTTCGTACGGTTCTGCGACGCGTTCAACCTCCCGCTCGTCACGTTCGTCGACGTGCCCGGCTTCCTCCCCGGGACCGCGCAGGAGCACGGCGGGATCATCCGCCACGGGTCGAAGCTCCTGTACGCGTACTCCGAGGCGACGGTCCCGAAGCTCACCGTGATCACGCGGAAGGCGTACGGTGGCGCGTACGACGTGATGGCGTCGAAGCACATCCGCGCGGACTTCAACTTCGCGTGGCCCTCCGCGGAGATCGCGGTCATGGGCCCGGAGGGCGCGGTCCAGATCATCTTCAAGAAAGAGATTGAGGCCGCCGAAGACCCGAAGGCGAAGGAGGCGGAGCTCGTCGCGGAGTACAAGCGCACGTTCGCGAACCCTTACAAGGCCGCGGAGATGGGGTACATCGACGACGTGATCGAGCCGCACGAGACGCGGCCCCGGCTCGTGAGCGCTCTGCTGGCGGCGAGGACGAAGCGGGAGACGCGCCCGAACCGGAAGCATGGGAACATCCCGTTGTGACGTCGGTACGCAATCCTCAAACGGACGACTCGGATTCCCCCGAGGCGATCACGATGGCAGTCTGCGACGACGCGCACAAGGAGTTCGAGAAGTTCGCGGCGGGGTACGTGCAGACGGGGACCCTGCCCCCGTGGACGCACGTGAGCGGGACCGTCGCGTGGTATGTCCACCGCGGGCCGTACAGCGGGCTCGGCCACGCGTGGGAGGACTTCCACAGGAAGGTCGCGACGATGAAGCTCGAGCGGCACGGCCCGCCGGGCGAGGTCTACGTGTGCGACCCGGGCGAGCACGCGACGGACGAATCCCGGATCCTCACCGTCCTCTGGGCGCCGATCAAGTGAGGAGCGCGGAGGGTTGGGGTGCGTCCCATTGCCGCCTCCGAAGACGCGCCCCGGCCAAAGGGAGGCCCGCCTTTCCTGCGGCTCACCTCGTGGCCGTACCGCGCGGAGATGGCGGCGGCGACCCTCGCGATCCTCGCCCTCTTCGTCTGGCGGGGCTTGTACGTCGGGGATCTCGACGTCGCCGCCACGGTCTTCTGGTTCCTCTGGCCCGACCTCGCGGCGTTCGTCCCGATCGGCGCAGCGATGGCGCGGGGCCGCGCATGGCCGTCGTGGGGATCTCGACTGTACAACGCGTTCCATACGTTCCTCGTCTGGGGACCAGTCTTTCTGATCTGGAGCTACGTGGCGGGGGGCATGGTGTGGCCGCTCCTCGGATGGGCGATGCACATCACGATGGATCGCACAGTGGGCTACTACCTGCGGGCGCAGATGGAGGGAGCGGTCTCTCGTAAGTGAGTACGCCGGGCCTAGGTCCCCGCGTAGTCGCGCACGTGGAAGACACGGACGTCGTCTGGGGCGGCACGGAGCATGGCCTCGTCCGCCGTGTAGAGGGGAAGCTCTAGAAGCTTAGCAAGCCCGACGTAGCTGGCATCGTAGACCGTCATCCGCGAAGAATCGGCAAGATCGGCGACGACTTCCGCGAAGGGACCCTCGAGATGATGCAATGGAATCCCGAACCGGCCCAACATTTCGACCACGCGGGCGAGTTCTCCGGCCCGGAACCCGGCGCCGAATCGGACCCCGTTGAGGACCTCGAATGGGAGGACTGCGGGGGCATCCAGGTCAACGTCGTCCGCGGCGTAGTCGTCCCGCAGGCGGCGCGCGGCGTCGGAGTCACGCTCCTCCAGAAACCACTTGACGACGACGCTAGCGTCGACCACGAACCGGTCCAAACCTGCGCTCCCTCCAGTATCGGATCGTCTTCGTGCTGTCGTAGCCAGGGGGAGGCTTCCGCGAGAGCTCCTCGGCGATCAGGACGGCCTTCAGCTTGTTCCTGCGCGAGCGGCGCTCGAGGACCTCTCGGATCCGGCTGCGGATTACCTCGCTCCAGTTCACGTCGCGGTGCCGCTGCATCGCGTCACGCGTAGCCTCGTCAATCCGGACCGTAATGACAGGCATGCCTGGCTATACGGTAATACTGGCTCTAAAAGCTTCCGTTGGGGGCCCGAGCTCGCTTCAAGCTTGGGTCATGTTTCGACCGGGACCTCCGCCGCGGTCCCCTTCGTGGGCAACTTCGCGGCGTCCTTCTCGCCCGTCACGTACAGCTGCAGGTACGGCACGAGCGCGTCCATGACCCGGTTCTCCGCCTTCCGCAGGTGCTCCTCGTACGTGGAGCGGGAGACGCCGAGCGCGCTCGCCACGTTCTCCGTCGTGATCTGGCGGGGACTCGAGTAGTACCCGTACCGGTGCGCCTTCAGGAGGGCGTCGACCTGCTTCCCCGTGAGCTCCCCGAACAGGCTGTTCACCCAGATCGACGTCGGCAGAACTTGCAGCGTGAGCTCCCGCTTCCGGATCAGCTCCGTGGGCCCGCGCTTCCCGAAGTCCTTGAAGAGGTCCTTCGTGCGCGCCTCGTCGAACGTGACGACGCGGAAGTACCCCCACCCGTCTCGGTACACGGCGGGCGGGGCGTCGATGAACTCGTGCTTCTCCCAGACGTTCCACGGGGAATCGTGGTTCCCGCACGTGCACTTGAGCATGAAAATCCGCGTCTCGCCCGCCTCCGCCCATTTGTCGATGCACCGGCCCGCCTTCCGAATCCCCGTCTCGATCTCCCGGATCAGCGCGGCGTCCTGCGTCGGCACCTGGAGGAGCTCCCGGCCCCAGTTGCACCACATCGAGATCGGGAGGCCGGGAAACTGCCCCGACAGCCGGATGAACGGGTACTCGTACTGCGTCCGGAACGTGACTTCCCAGAGGCTCATGGCCCGTCGTATGACGGTCCGGGGATATGGACTTAGGCCCGTCGTACGACGGCTCGCAATGCCGGCTCAACCGAGTTCGTCCCGCCCGCGTTCCTCCTCTCCGAGGTGAATCGAATGCACACGAACCTATACGGAGCGAACGGACGCGGCCTCTGGAGCCCGGACCTCCGGGACTACGCGCGGTGGGAGTACGGCCGGAACGCGGAGGCGTTCCTGCTCTCCCTGAAGGCGAACCGCCGGCGCCACGGACCGAGCCTCCGCGCGCGCGTCCGGGCCTGGTTCCGGCTGCCCGCGGTCGCCACGGTTTCGCCCACGGTCGCGAACGCCGGGACGCGCCGGTGAAGATCGTCCCTCCTCCACCCGATGCCGGGGCTCGTCCCCGGCCCCCTTTTTCTCGCTGCGCAAGGCTTCAGGCGACCATCCTTCCGCGCTGGGGAACCGCGCCTCCAGCCACGCCCTGTGTCTCAGATTACAACGCCCTCGCGCGCGGCAACCCCGATGATGGAGAGCTCGCTCCGCCTCCGGCGAAACTCCTGCGGTGTCAGACAGATTGCGTCGAGGTCGAGAGGCAGGTCCCAGAGGCGGTACACCGGGGCCGCACGCAAGACCCACGGAACATTTCGGAATTGCGGTGCGACGACGATCAGGTCATAGTCACTTGATGCCCGGTGGTCCCCTCGAGCCCTGCTCCCGAATAGGATCACGCGTGTCGGTCGTACCGCGGCCTTCATTCGCGCGAGAAACCGCCGAAACTCAGGACCTACCGCAGGCGATTTCGACACCACGCCATCACCTTCCTGGTGCCCCGCAGAAACGTAAGAGAAATCCTCCCGTCGTAGAGAGCTGTGGTCACATCCCCTGCGGCATCCGGACGGAGCACGGGACCTGCACAAGGAGCGGCGGGATAAGGCTTTAGGGTGGACGCCTGCTTCCGCAAGTGTGTTCCGGAAAGTCCTCATCGCGAACCGCGGGGAGATCGCGATCCGCGTCGCTCGCACGTGCCACGAGATGGGCATCCACGCGATCGGCGTGTACTCCTCGGCAGACCGGGACGCGCTCCACCGCCGCCACATGGACGAGTCCCACGAGATCGGCCCCGCGCCCGCGATCGAGTCGTACCTGAGCATCGACCGAATCTTGGCGGTCGCGAAGCGGACGGGCGCGGAGGCGATCCACCCGGGGTACGGATTCCTCTCCGAGAGCGCGCTGTTCTCGAGGCGGTGCGCGGAGGAGGGGTTCGTGTTCGTCGGCCCCGGGCCGGAGGCGATGGCGAAGTCCGGGGACAAGCTCGGAGCGAAGGCCGCGATGGTCCGGGCGGGCCTCCCGATCACGCCCGGGTCCGAGGCCGTCCGGACGGAGGAGGACGCACTCCGCGCCGCCAAAGACGTCGGCCTCCCGGTCATCATCAAAGCCGCGGGCGGCGGGGGCGGCATCGCGATGTCTGTCGTCCACCGCCAAGGCGAAACGGCCCGCGGCTTCCGGCTCGCGTCGTCCGCGGCGTTGGCGGCGTTCGGGGACGCGACCCTGTTCGTCGAGAAGTTCCACCGCCATCCGCGGCATATCGAGGTCCAAGCGCTCGTCGATGCGATCGGGAGCGCGGTCTCCCTCGGCGAGCGCGAGTGCTCGATCCAGCGCCGCCATCAAAAGCTCGTCGAGGAGTCGCCGTCGCCAGTCGTCGGGCCGAAGACAAGGAAGCGGCTCGGGGAGATGGCGGTCCGCGGCCTGCAGGCGATCGGGTACGTGAACGCCGGCACCGTGGAGTTCCTCTACTCTGGCGGGAAATTCTACTTCAACGAGATCAACGCGCGGCTCCAGGTCGAGCACACGGTCACGGAGATGGTCACGGGCCTCGATCTCGTGAAGGAGCAGCTCCAGATTGCGGCGGGCGAGCCGTTGACGGTGACGCAAGAGGAGGTGCGGTTGAACGGGTGGGCGGTCGAGTGCCGAATCAACGCGGAGGACCCCGCCGCCAATTTCGCGCCCTCGCCGGGACGCGTGACCGCGTACCACGCGCCGGGAGGCCCGGGCGTCCGCGTGGACAGCGGGATCGCCGCGGGCTCTGTCGTCCAGGCGTTTTACGACCCGCTCGTCGCGAAGCTCGTCGCGCACGGCCGGACGCGGGACGAGGCCGTCGCCCGGATCCTCCGCGCGGCCCGCGAGTTCGTGATCGAGGGGATCGCGACGGTCCTCCCGCTGCACCGCCGGATCCTAGAGGACGAGGCGTTCCGGAAGGGCGTTCTGTCCACGACGTTCCTCGAGGATCGTGGAATCCTGGCTGCGCTGATGGCCGAGCGCGAGGACGAGGTCGTGGCGATCGCGGCGGCGTTGGCGGCGAGCCCGACGCTGGCGGCGCACCTGAGGCCCCGCCTCCCCCTCACGACGCCCAGCCCCTCGCGCTGGGCCTCCGCGGGACGACCGCACGGAGGTGAACATGCGGCTGCGCATCGCGGTCGATGGGCGCGACCGTGAGGTCACCGTCGACGGCGAGCCGCCGGAGGTCCGCGTGACGCTCGATGGACGCACGCTCCCGGTGAAGGTCCGCGTAGACGGCACGGTCGCGGACGTGGAGGTCGACGGACGGCGCATCCGGCTCGAGTTTGGCGGCGGTGTGCGGATCGCAGGGCAACCGAGGGCTGTGCAGGTGACGTGGGTCGCCGAGGAAGTCCACGAGGGCGGGGAGAACATCGTGGACGTCCGGCCGCCGATGCCTGGGCGCATCGTCCGCGTCCTCGTAACGCCCGGGGAATCCGTGCGTCGAGGGTCGCCCCTCGTCGTCCTCGAGGCGATGAAGATGCAGAACGAGGTGCCGGCGCCCGTCGCGGGGATTGTCCGCGAGATCCACGTGAAGGAAGGAGACCAAGTCGCTGCGAGCGACGCCCTCGCCCGGCTTGAGCGGCGCGGATGAACGTCGTGGGCAAAGGTTAAAGGTGGCGCGAGGAAATCGCCGCGGGGAGAGGCGGGACCTCGGAGGGTGGGATCGGATCGTGCGTTTGGCGGTTTCCGTGGCGTTCGCCGCCCTCCTCCTGACCGTTCTCGCCCCCCTCGCGACCGCAGCGAACCCTGACTCTTCCGGACCGCAGGGAGCGGCGCCCGCTGGGACCCCCCAAGTCTCGTACGTCATTCTTCTGAAGGACCAGCGGTCCCACGAGGCGAGCGTGGCCGTGCGGGCGGACGCCGTCCCGAGGATCAACGCGCTCGCGGACCTCCGGTCTTCGTTCATCGAGACGCCGGACGACATCCAGGATCCCTTAGTGTTCTCCCTGAATCAGGAAATCGATCGGGCGCTCGCCGACATGCGCTTCGCGATCCTCCAGGAGGCGAGTCGGCTCCACGCGGCGACGCGCACGGCCGCCGAGGCGTACGTTCTCGAACTTGGCGGTGAGATCACGTACGAGAGCCCGCTGATGAACCTGTTCGTCGCCCGATTCTCCGCGGACGCGGTCAATCGGATGGCCGCCCACCCGCTCGTCGCCTCTGTCGTGCCAGAGGGGACTGTGGACTTCACGCTCGACATCAGCGTCCCGACGATCGGTGCCCCGACGTTCTGGACGAACGGCTTCACGGGCGGCCCGTTCAAGATCGTCGTCCCGGACACGGGCGTGGACGGGACGCATCCCGGGCTCGTCGGCAAGGTCACGGACGCGCAGACCTTCCACGATGCGGGCCGGCTGAACGGGAACTACGTCGACGACTGGACGACGACGGACGACCTCCACGGCCACGGCACGCACGTCGCGGGGATCACTGCGTCCCAGGACGCGACGCAGCGGGGCGTAGCGTACGGGATGCTCGGCGTCGTGAACGTGAAGTTCGGCTACCTGTGCAACTCCTACCCAGGTTGCGGCCAGGGGGAGTGGAGCGACGCGTGGAAGGGGATTGATTGGGCCCTTTCCCCGGCGGTCGGCGGGGACGTCCTCACCCTGAGCTTCGGCGGCGGCTCGGACAACGACGGCACGGACCCGATGAGCCTCTTCATGGACGCCCTCGTCGACGACCTCGGCATCCCCGTGAGCGTCGCGGCCGGGAACAACGGCAGCCCATCGAGCATCATCCAGCCCGCGACCGCGTACAACGTCGTGACCGTCGGCGCGACGGACGACCGGAACACGGTGAGCCGCGGGGACGACGGGATCGCGGGCTTCAGCTCGCGGGGGCCGACGGGCGACGGACGGATCAAGCCGGATCTCGTCGCGCCGGGGGACGCCATCGCTTCCGCGTACAACGACTGGGAGACGGCCGTGGACTGGATCGACATGTCCGGGACGAGCATGGCGTCGCCCCATGTCGGCGCGAGCCTCCTCCTGTACATGAACGTCGGCGGCGGGCCCTACTTCCCCGCGCGCGGAAAGGCGCTGTTCCTCAACACGGCCTCAGACATGGGGGCCGCGGGCCCCGACAACACGTTCGGATGGGGATACCTGGACCTCGCGACCGCGTGGGCGCAGCGGAACAACGTGATCGAGGGAAGGACCGCCCCCGGCCAGCCCGCGTTCTACCGCCTCACGGGCAGCGCGGGGGACAGGGCGACCCTCGTGTGGCAGCGGCACGTCGTCTACAACGGGCAGAGCGCGCCGACGCAGTGGTGGTCGCTGAATAACCTGGAACTCGCCCTGTACGACGAAGCGTCCCAGTCCCGGCTCGCGCTCTCGAACCGCGCGCGGGACAACGTGGAGCAGGTCGCGTTCACCGCCGCGGCGACGGGGATCGCGAAGGTCTTCGCGCCCGGACCACTGAACGTGGGGAGCGACGAGCTGTTCGCGCTCGCGGGTCGGACCGCGCCGGTGCCGATGACCGCGCCCGCGATCTCCGTGCTCATGGACGCGCCGCCGACCGCCGCCACCGGACAATCCTTCGTCGTCTACGCGAACGTCACGAACACGGGCGGCCTGCGGCTCGGGACCGCGTCCGTCACCCTGAACCTGCCGCCAAACGTGGCAATCGTCTCCGGATCGAACCCGAGGAACCTCGGCGGGATCGCGCCCGGCCTGACGCAGAGCGCTGCGTGGACCGTGACCACGAACCTCGTCGGCGTCCACACGTTCACCGCGAGCGCGACGGGCACGGCGTACGAGGAGACGTTCTCCGGATCGAGCGGACCGGACCAGGTCACCGTCGTGGACCGGACGCCCCCGCTGATCTCCATGATGAACGCGGTGCCGAGCCCGCAAAACGTGGGCGGCATCGTGAACATCTCTGCGGGGATCACGGACAACGTCGGCGTGACCGGCGCGTGGGTCGAGGTCCTCGACCCGCTCGGGGCGCCCGTCGGCAACTTCACGATGACGTTCGACCCGATCACCGGGCGACGGTTCTACTACCGCACGTACTCCACGATCGGGCGGTACGACTACACGGTCTCCGCGAGGGACGCGGCGGCGAACTGGGCGACCGCTTCGGGGACGTTCGCGATCCTGGACCTCGAGGCGCCGGTCCTCAGCCTCGTGAGCGCGCAGCCGGACCCGCAGGAGGTCTTCCTGGCGGTGAACGTCTCCGGCCGGGCGACGGACAACGTGGGCGTCGTGGAGGCGCGCCTTGAGCTCTCGGATCCGCTCGGTGCCGTCACGAACGTCACGATGACGATCGCCGGATTCACGGTCTACCTCGCCCAGCCCTACGACCTCGTGGGGACGTACGGCTTCCGGATCTCCGTCCACGACGCGGCGTGGAACTGGGCCACGTGGGTCGGCTCCTTCGCGATGCAGGACACGACACGCCCGCTCGCGGACGCCGGGCCGGACATCACGGTGGAGGCGGGCACGTTCGTCACGTTCGACGGCTCCGGCTCCTCGGACAACGTCGGCATCGTGCAATACCAGTGGACGCTGAACGACAATGGCCCTTACACTTACACGGGCGTCACCGCCAATCACCAGTTCCTCTTCGTGGGCACCGTCGTCGTGACCCTCACGGTCCGCGATGCGTCCGGGAACTCCGCGAGCGACACGATGTCCGTCACGGTCGTGGACCCGCGGCCCCCGACGATCGAGGACGTGCGCGCGGACCCGCCGCTCCAGGACGTGGGCGGCGCCGTCACGGTCAGCGCCCGCGTGTTCGACCCCTTCGGCCTCGGGGAGGTCTGGCTGAACGTCCGGGATCCGCAGGGCGGGATCGCGAACGCCACGATGACGGACGTCGGCGGCCGCTACGCGCTCACCGCGACGTACCGCGAGAAGGGTCTCCACGTCTTCGACATCTGGGCGGTGGACGTGAACGGGAACTGGGCGACCGCGCGGGGCGGGTTCGTGATCGCGGACCTGACGCCGCCGACCGTCGCCGCCGCCGCGGACCCTCCCGACTCCGACTTCCCCGCGCCCGTCACGATCACCGCCGCGGTCACGGACAACGACGGCGTCTCCGACGCGTGGCTCGAGGTGCGGAACCCCGCGGGGACCTCTGCCATCGTCCCGATGATCCTCGTCGGCACGGCGTGGCAGGCCTCGCTCACCCCGCCGCTCCTCGGCTCGTACGCGGTCACCGTGTGGGCCGCGGATCTCTCGGGGAACCAGGGCTCCGGGGGCGCGCCGTTCCGCAGCCTCGACCGCACGCCCCCGACCCTCGCCGCGAGCGCGGCCTCTCCCGCCGAGGTCCTCACGGAGGTCTCGTTCACCGTGGACGCCGCGGACAACCTCGGCTCCGTCCGCACGACCCTGGAGGTCCTCGCCCCCGGCAGCGCCTCCCTCGGGAACCGGACCGTCGCGGGGCCGTTCCCCGCGAGTGTCACGATGACGTTCCGCAATTTGGGGCCGCACACGTGGACCGCGACCGCTGTGGACCCGAGCGGGAACCGCGTGGTCGTTGAAGGCGTCGTCGACGTCCGGGACTCCACGCCGCCCGTCGCAGACGCCGGGCCGGACTGGACGATCGCGGCGGGCGTGACCGTTCCGTTCGACGGCTCCGGGTCTGCGGACAACTTCGGGATCGAGGGATTCCTGTGGACCGTCGAGGGCCAGGCGCCCCTCCGCGGCGAGCGCGTCTCCTCTCGGTTCGCGAACGCGGGGACCTACCAGGTGACGCTCACGGTCACGGACTTGGCGGGGAACACCGCCTCCGACGTCGCCGTCGTCACGGTCCTTCCTGCGGACGCGGACGGGGACGGGAGCTGGTCCGGCAACGAGACGGCCGCCGGGACGGACCCGAACAACCCCGACACGGACGGCGATGGCCTCCTTGACGGGGCGGACCCGGACCCGCTCCACGCGCGGTTCGACGTCGCGGACCTCTTCGCCTCGTGGATCGGCGTCCTCCTCCTCTTCCTCGTGTTCCTCATCCTGTTGGCGACGGGGTTCGCCCGACGGCGAAGGAAGGAACCGACCGCGGGGCCTGCGAAGCCGGCGCCACGGATTGCGGAGACTCCGAAGGCCGTGGCAGGAGACACACCCGCCGTCGGCCGGCTCGTCGTGCCCCCTCCGCCTCCGGAGGACGACGCGCTCCCGCCGCCCCCGCCGGACTGAGGTCACGCCCGCGGACGCAGGTACGCATGGATCGCCGCGGGCACGGCCCCGAGCGCCGTCGCGGTCTCGAGGGAGAGGCCCTTCGCGGTGATGTCGAGGTGGGCCGCCGCGAGCCCGTACACGTCGAGGTCCTCGATCCCCCGGTGCCCGAGCCCGAACACGAGGCACGCGGAAGCGCCCTTCCGCAGGAGGTCCGAGATCCCCTTGGCGGTGGTCGCCTTCTTCGGGTCGGGATGGTTCGTCGTCACAACGATCGTCCCCAGCTGCGGCGGGAACCCCTTCCGCGGGAAGTCGAACACGTGGAAGCGGCCCTCCTCCGCGAGCTGCACGAGGTACGCGCCGCCCTCCCCGATGCTCGTCGTGCCCGCGACCCACGCGACGATCTCGCGCGGCGTGGACACGGCTTGGACCGCGTACGGGAATCCGAACGTGCACAGGTTCGCATCGTAGGCGAGCGCGATCGGGCCCGCGCGGGCGAGGGCCCGGCGGTGGGCCTCGTGGAACTTGCGCGGGTCGTAGGAGTTGTAGAGCCCGATCCACATCCGGCCGAAAGCCACGGGACGCGATGCGCGGACCCGGGGCATAAGGGTTCCCCGACGGACGCCCGAGTAACGTTTCTTGGGTCACGAATTAGGAGACAATAGCCCTATTTCGTCTATAGTCCAAGGGTGCTCGTAGCGGGCGCGCCGAACCTGCACCATGGACCTCACCCCCGTGGTAGCCTTCGGCCTCGCGTTCGGGATCTTCTTCGCGCGGATCTACGTGATCGCCAAGCGGATGAAGTTTGCCGCCGCCCACCCGACGTCCGTGGACAAGGCGGAACTGCGGAAGGCACAGGCGATGCTCAAGCAGTACCGCGACGAGCCCCAGCGCCAGCTCGCGGCGGCGAAGCGGACCATGACGGAGTTCCGGAGGAAGGACGTGCGCGACATCCCGGCCGAGGAGCTGAACCGCGCGCGCGCCCTGCTCGGCGGCCGACGTCGGTTCGCGAACGGCCGCCACCCAACGTAGGCGACGCCCTTAAGTCCGCAGTCCGTGTCGGTGAGGCCGGCCCATGGACCCGCTCGTATACACAATCGAGGGCGGCCGCGTCGGCGGTCGCCCGGGACCGATGCGGTACGCGTGGGACCTCCGCGAACTGAAGCAGGCGGGCTTCACGGTCATCGTTTCCTTCGAGTGCGAGCTCCTCGAGCCGGACCACGTGAAAGAAATCCGCGCCGCGGGGCTCGAGCACACGGTGATGTGTGTCCCGGACTTCACCGCGCCGACGCTCGATCAGTTGTTCGAGTTCAACGAGTTTGTGGACGGGAAAATCAAGGAGGGACGGAGGGTTCTCGCGCACTGCTACGCGGGCCGCGGTCGGACCGGCACGTTCCTCGCGAGCCGGCTGATTTGGCGGGGAGCGTCGGTCGAAGCGGCGGTGAAGGAAGTCCGCGCGAAGATCCACGAGTCCCAAGGGACAGTGGCGGGCGCGATTGAGCCTGCGCAACTAGAGGCCCTCCACCGATTCCGGGACGTCCTCGCCTCACGACACTGAGACGAGCCGGTCCCCGCTCCACTTGAACCTCTTCCGCTTCCGTTTGATCCCGCTCTCGAAGAGGTAGCCGGCCACGAGCGGCAACCCGATCGTCGCCTCCACGATCGACTGGGCCATCTTCGCGTCCTTGTGGAACTTCCCCCAGGACTGGGACTCCTCGAACGTGCACCCGCTCAACCCGCCCCAGTGCGGGACGTCCGTCGTGATTTGCGCGGCGTAGTGGTGCGGCTTCTCCGGGAGCCCGAGGACCTCCTCCGTGACCGCGGTCTGCGAGATGTAGTTCTTCGGCGTCCCGCCTGCGATGTAGAACACGCCCGTGCGCTCGGACTTCGACACGATCTGCGTGATCTCGTAGTTGTCCCGGATCGGGTCGAGCCGCATCGGTTCCTTCCCCGCCCTCGAACGCCCCATGTAGTGCCGGGTCAGCGCGATCCCGAAGGAGGAGTCGTTCAGCGCCGGGACGAAGTACGGCACGCCGTTCTTCGCGCACGTGTAGACGAGCGAGTTCGGGTCCTCGTACATCTTCCCGATGTGCGCCAGGAACTCGCGGGTGCTGTGCGCGCGCGGCTCCATGTCGTCCGCGATCCGCGCGACCTCCTCGTCGATCACGCGGAACTCGGACTCGTCCGCGAGCGTGTCGTACACGCGGTCGAGCATATGCTTCCGCAGGAGAATGTCGTCGGCTTCCGGAGAGGAGAGGAAGTGCCGCTGGCCGTGCGCCTCGTACCAGTCGTGGTACGCGATCGCGCCCGTGCTCACGACCACGTCGACGAATCCCCGCTCAACAAGGTCGCGGAGGACCTTTCGCATCCCGCCCGCGATCAGCGCGCCCGCGACGCCCATCAGGACCGTGCACTTCGGGTCCGCCGCCATGTTCTCGAGGACGGCCGCACACTGTGAGAGGGTCCGGCTCTGGAACGAGGTCCGTCGCCAACCCTCCACGAGCTGTCGGATCGTCTTGACCTCGTCCAGGTCCAAGTGCTCGATGGGGAACTGCGTCAGCTCGTGTTTCGACGACTCCTTCGCGGCCATCGCGCGGGCATCGGTCGTGCCGCCAAAAAGGATTCGCTTGCGCGGCCACAATCACGGGGAGAGGTGCAAACGTGCGATTTGATGGAGTCCCCGCCATCCATTCGACAGGTTCGCTCACTTCGCCTGCTTCCGCGGGCGCGAGCAGATCGCGTACTCGTCGCCGTCGAAGAACACGTCGAGCTCGGGGTGTTGCCGCTGAATCTCCTGAACCTTCGCGAGCACGTCCGTGAGGGAAACCGTGGGGTCGTCCTTGTTGATTTTTAGGTGGATCGTCTTCGCCACGGCCGCCCCGCCCGACCGCGCGTCGCATCCGTCGCACCATATAAATAGGTTCGGCAGTATCGGGTCGGACCAGCGGGGCAGGGCCAGTCGTGCGAAAGAGGCGCCAAGGATTATATAAGGGGAATCCGCTAGTGAACGGAGAGCCGATGCCCTGCGTGGCACCCCCTCGTTCTCAGAGGTGCGACTGAGTGGCGACGAAGGGACGGACGACCGCCGAAACGCCCACGTGCACGGTCTGCGGAGGGGACCTGAACGCCTCCGGCGAGTGCACGATTTGCGGGACGAAGCACGACGCGAACGGCCGCGCGCTTCCCGCGATCCGCGAGCTGACCGTCGAGGAGGCCGTCGAGCAGTTCACGCGGATTTCGGGGGTCGGAGAGTCGAAGGCCCGCGCCCTGTTCGAGCAGGGTTACACGTCCCTCGAGGCGCTCCACGCGGCGCGCACGGAGGAGCTCGCGAAAGTGCCCGGGATCGGGGACCGGCTCGCGAAGGCAATCCGCGACACCGCGGGGAAGGTCATCGCCGAGCGGACCGCCGCGCCCCCCGCGAACGGGGCGACCGCGAACGGCGGGAACGGAAACGCGGCCCTGCAGCAGTGGCTCAAGGGCGGGAACGATCAAGGGCTGAACGCCTGGCTGGGGACCGCGCCCGCGACGACCGCGGCGCAGGACGAGGCGCTCCGCCGATGGCTGACGGGCGAGGAGGGCGCGCTCGACCAATGGCTCGGGACGAAGGAGGGCTCGGGCGCCCAGGCCGCGGGCGACCAGCTCCGCGAGAACCGCCGGATGCTCGAGGAGCGGGAGCGTGAGCTCCGGGACCGGGAGCTCGAGATCGATGGCCTGCGGGCCGAACTCGACGCGATGAAGCGCACGATGACCCAGGACCTCTCGGACCTGAAGTCCGGCGCGTTCGACCCGATGAAGTACGTCGAGGAGACCGCGCGCCTGAACCGGGAGCTCCAGGAGGAGATCAAGCGGCGCCGGCAGCTCGAGGAGGAGATCGAGCACATCAAGAAGGGCTCTATCGCGGTCATCAAGTACCTGAAGACCCAGCAGATGAAGGCGGGCGCGTCCCCCGAGATCAAGCGGAAGCTCGCGGAGGAGAGCGCCCGGCGGAAGAAGCTCGAGATCGAGATGAAGAAGTCCCAGGAACTGCTCGCAGGACTCCAGGAGCAGGTCGACCGGGGCCTTCAGAAGCTTCGCCCGGACGAGCGCGCCCTCAAGGAGCGGGAGCTCGCCCTCGCGGAGAAGGAGGCCACCGTCCGCGCGAAGGAGGAGGAGCTCGGGACGATCGAGGAGGCCGCGCGGCGCGGGGACATCGACCTGAATGGCGGCGCGGTGTCCGAGGAGCTCCGGTCCCGACTCGCGGAGGAGATTCGTGAGAAGGAAGAAGAATTCCGGAGGAAGGAAGAGGAGCTGAAGAGGCGAATCATCCTCCTTGAGGAGGACGTGAACAAGTTCAAGATCGAAGAACAGCTCCGGAAGGAGGCGGAGGCGCTCTCCGGCAAGCCCCGTGGAGAGGTCGAGCAGTTCGTCGTCCGGCGAGAGCATGAGCTGATGACCTCTCTGAAGGTCCGGGAGGATGAAATCCGGCGCCTGGTGGAAGAGCTGGATTTCGCGAAGGACGAACTCGGGAAGGTCAAGCAGCAGGTCGGGTACAAGGACGACGAGTTGAGCCGCCGCGAAGAGGACCTGCTGTACCGCGAGAAGCTCCTGCAGGCGGAGACGCGCAAGATCGAGCAGGCGAAGGCGCAGGGATTCTCCGCGGAGGAGAAGGACCTCAAGGACCGGCTCGAGCAGCTCAAGGGCGAGATCAACCAGAAGGAGGAAGAGGTCCGGGCGAAGGAGAAGTTCCTGAAGGCGAAGATGGAGGAGCTGCGCCTCCGGGAGCAGGGACTGATCGACGAGGAGATGGAGGCCCGGGAGGAGGAGCGGATGCTCGAGGTCAAGCAGGAGCGGGTCCAGACGGGGACGCCGCGGTTGGACGACCTGCTCCTCGGCGGCATCCCGTTCGGCTCGAACGTCTCCATCTACGGGCCGGCGTACGTGGGCAAGGAGGTCATGGTCAACGCGTTCATGGGCGAGGGCCTGAAGAAGGGAGTCCCGTGCGTCTTCGTGATCACGGACAAGACCGCCGCGGACATCCGCGAGGAGATGGCGTTCGTCCTCCCGAGCTACGACGTGTACGAGCAGAAGGGGCTCGTGAAGTACATCGACGCGTACTCGCGGTCCATGGGAGGCACGGAGGAGGACCCGTACACGATCTACATCGATGACCCGACGGACCACGAGGCGATCCTGAAAGCCGTGGACGACGTCGCGAAGGAGTACAAGAAGAAGTATCCGTACTACCGGATCAGCTTCCGCTCGATTTCCACGTTGATCGCCTACCTGGACCCGACGATCACGTACAAGTTCCTCCAGCCGTTCACGGGTCGCCGGAAGCGCGACAAGGCCGTCGCGATGTACCTGCTCGAGAAGGGGATGCACGGCGAGCAGGAGATTCAGATGCTGAACTCCCTGATGGACGGCTCGATCGAGATCAAGGTCGAGCAGCTGAAGTCGTTCCTCTGCGTGAAGGGGATCAGCGACGTCCAGAGCCGGGAGTGGATCCGGTACACGCACAGCAAGTCCGCGGTGAACATCGGCTCGTTCTCGCTCGCGCACATCCGGTAGGCTTTAAGGCCCGACGCCGCATCCGGAGCGCTGACCGAGGGATGCGATGATCGCGTCGTCCCGGCCCGTCCCGGCGTTCGTGTTCGGCCTCATCGGCGGCGTCCTGATCCTGATCGGAGGGTTGGTCTTCAGCGCGTCCTCCGTCTTCTTCCTGGGCTTCTTCGCGATCCTCTCCCTCATCTTCGGGATCGTCGCGATCCTCGGGTCCGTGATGTTGTACGCGGCGCCTCAACAGCACGTCGCGTGGGGCGTGATCGTCCTCGTGTTCAGCGTCCTGAGCATCGTGGGATTCGGCGGCTTCATCGCCGGGATGGTCCTCGGCATCGTGGGCGGCGCGCTCGGGATGGCGTGGAGCCCGTACCCGCGTTCTTACGGGACCCCGTACGCGGCCCCCGAGGGCACACCGATGACGATCGCCCCGTACGGCGTCCCCGTGATGCCCTGGCGGATGTGCATGGGATGCGGCCGCTGGATCCCGTGGGCCTACAACCAGTGCCCGTTATGCGGGACCGCCGCGCCGGTCGCCGCGTGGGTGCCGAAGGCGTGGCAGCCCGGAGAGCCGTCGGCCGTCATGGGTCCGTCCGCAGCCGCAGCGCCGCCGCCCGCGGCGCCGCCACCCGCCCCGGTCGCTTCGCCACCGCAGCCCGAAGCCCCGCCAGTCAAGGCCCCGTGCCCGACGTGCGAGGGCGAGGCCGAGTGGAGGCCCGCCCAGCGCCGGTGGTACTGTCCCACGGAGGCCCGCTTCTTCTAGGCGACTTCCACGCCGCCGCGCTTCGCCTTTGGCGGCTGGGACTGGACCTGCACGGGAGGGATCGGGATTGGCGGCGGGAGCCGCAGATCCCGCGCGATCATCGTCGCCTCCGGGATGCAGTTGTTCATGATCACCGTGAGAACCTCGGACGCGACCTCGTCCGGCATCCGACCTTGCCCCGTCCACGAGCGGACGATCCCCTTCGCGTCGCCCTCGAACGTCACCTTCCCCTCGATCCGGATGAGCCCGATCGCCTCCTCCGCGGCGCGGTAGTTCGTCGTGAACCGGAAGTCGACCGCGCACTCGCGCTCCGCGACCTCCGTGACGAGGGTCACGGTCCCGTTGTTGTCGATGCGGATGTTCCCGAGGCGGTCGCCGGCCTTGAAGAACCGCTTCCCGTCGATCGCGGTGAGCTCGAACCCCTTCACGGGCATGTCTTCGCCCCGCGGGAGGGGCCTGCAGCGTTTGAACCTTTGGCCCGGAGGTTCCGTCCCCCAATCGGGTGACTTGACTTGATACGGCTCTGGGCGGCCCGCTGTCGCATTTCGAGGGATAGCTGATGGCGGCGCAGAAGGGAGAGCCCGGGTATTCGGGAACTCCACGGTCTCCCTTATGTAGCCCCCGAACTCGACCCGTGGGCAATGGGACGCGCCTTGACTTGCCTCGCCCTCCCATGGACGTTCGATGGGGGGTCGGCCTGATTGGCGGTAGAGCTGTGGGTCTGGGGGGGCTTCGTCGCCTTCATCGTGGCACTGCTCCTTCTCGACCTCCTCATCTTCCATCGCCGCGCTCACGTCGTTAGCATCCGGGAGGCCCTCGCCTGGACGACGGTCTGGATCGTCCTCGCGGTAGCCTTCGGCATCGGGGTATGGCTTTGGCAGGGACAAGAGAAGGGGCTGGAGTACCTTACGGGATATGTCATCGAGAAGTCCCTTAGCGTCGACAACCTCTTCGTCTTCCTCCTCATCTTCTCCTACTTCTCCGTGCCGAAGCGGGACGAGCACAAGGTCCTCTTCTGGGGGATCCTCGGGGCCCTCGTCTTTCGCGCCGGCTTCATCTTCCTCGGCGTGGCGCTCATCGAGCGGTTCCATTGGGTCCTGTACATCTTCGGAGGCGTCCTCGTTTTCACCGCGGTGCGAATGGTCGTCCTCCGGGAACGGGAGGTCCACCCCGAGCGGAACCCGGTCCTCCGCCTGTTCCGCAAGTTCGCACGTGTCACGCCCGACTACGTCGAGGACAAGTTCTTCGTCCGTTGGAAGGGCGTGTGGTTCGCCACTCCGCTCCTCGTGGTCCTCCTCGTCGTGGAGACCACGGACGTCATCTTCGCCGTCGACTCCGTCCCGGCCATCTTCGCCATCACCGTGGACCCCTTCATAATTTTCACGTCCAACGCGTTCGCCATCCTGGGACTGCGAGCGCTATATTTCGCTCTCGAGAATGCCTTACAGCGCCTCCGTTACCTCCATTATGGGCTCGGTGCGGTGCTCGCCTTTGTGGGAGCGAAGATTCTCGTGTCGGACTTCTACAAGGTCCCCGTGGAGTACGCCCTTGCCGTCGTGGGACTCGTCCTGCTGATTACGACCGTGGCCTCGCTTCGGAAGACACGTCCCGGGGCCCGGACGGATGCGCTCGTCCCACGACCCCCTCGAGAAGTCGATCCCCCCGGGCGCAATTCGTGAACCTACGCCGTCACCCGATTTTCAGCGCGCCTCCCCGTCGACACGGGCGCGGCTCTCATCACTCGACGTTAGACAGACCGGCCCCGGGCAGACTTTAATACGGACCCCGCCTTGCGCCGCCGAGGGCCATGGCGAATCGGCTCGATTACACGTACCGACGCCTGGTCAACGTCCTCGGGCCGAATCGGGTGCGGCGCGACGCCCTCGAGACGTTCGTGTACGGCCACGACTTCGCGGCGCTCCCGAAGGTCGCGTCCCTGCAGTTCAAGTTCGAGCCGGACTTCGTCGTCCTCCCGCACACGACGGAGGAGGTCGTCCGGCTCATGCGCCTCCAGCACGAGACCGGCCTCCCAATCGTCCCCCGCGGTGGCGGCACCGGCCTCTACGGCGGCTCCGTGCCGAACCGCGGCGGCATCCTCCTGGACTTCCGCGCGATGAACCGCGTGATCAAGGTCGACACCGCGACCCGGACGATGATCGTGGAGGCGGGGTGCACGTGGCAGGAGGCGTACGACCGGGCGTGGGCCGCCGGCCTCTTCCTCCCCGTGTACCCGCACTTCTCCCTGGGTTCCACGATCGGCGGCTGGATCAACTCCGGCGGGATCGGCGTCGGCGCGAGGAAGTATGGGAGCCCGCGCGACCTAATCCTGAACGTCGAGGTCGTGCTCGCGGACGGGCGGACCGTGCAGACCGGCTCCGACCGCCTCGACCTCGGCACGTCGCACCTGAACCTCGGCGCGCTGTTCTGGGGCGCGGAGGGGACGCTCGGGCTCGTGACCCGCGTGACCCTGCGGCTGTACCCGCGCCCCGAGGAAATCCGGACCCTCGCGTACACGTTCCCCGACCTCGACGACACCGTGCCCGCGCTCCGCGAGCTCGCGGCGCTCCCGGTGACGCCGTACCACATCTCCCTGATGGATCCGTCCCACCTGGAGTTCCTGAAGGCGGTCCGGTGGGAGGCGCCGGAGCCCTCGGCGATCGTCCTCGTCGCGCTCGAGGGGCCGAAGGACGAGAACGCGGAGGGCGAGAAGCTCATTGACCCCGTGATGGCGGAGAACGGGGGCGGGAGGCTGGCGGCGGAGACCGCGCGCCGCCTGTGGGACGACCGGCTCTACCAGTACCCGACGCGGCGGATCTCCGGCGGCCTCGTGATCTGCGAGGGGATCGTCCCCCTCACGAAGTTCCCGGACGCACTCGCGAAGACGCGCGAGCTCCGCGACCGGATGAAGATGGAGGTCGGGATCCACGCGGCGATGGTCGACGGGGACTCCGTCGCCGTGTACCCGTACTTCCTCGACGACGAGACGAACCCCCTCCCGCCCGCGCGCCTGGGGTTCACGGTGAAGTGGCGGGACCTGATCATGGACCTGGACGGCCACCCGATGGGCGTCGGCCTGTTCATGGTGTTCAATGTCCCGAAGATGCACGGGAACGCGCACCGGTACTTCCGCCCAATCAAGGAGGCGTTCGACCCGGAGGGGCGGATCAACGCGGGGAAGATGCACGAGATCCGCACGCGGTTCGGGTTCCCGGGGCTTCGCCGGATACCGCTGTCCATGGCGGCACTGCCCCTCCGGGCGCTCGGGGGCCTGAAGCGGCTCTCGCCGTTCCGCGACTCGTTCGCGAAGAAGTACGAGGCCCGTGGGGGGCGGCGCTGATGTCCCTCCTGCGGGACCTCCGGTTCCTCGAGGACGCGACCGCGATCCCCGCGCTGCGGGAGGTCGTCCGCGAGGCGCTGATCCGCGCGATGTTCGTCCGGGAGGAGCGCGCGCTCCCGAAGGACGTCGTCCGCATCCTCACGCGGCGGGCGGACGTGATCGCGAAGGTCACGGACGAGGTCGAGGTCCGCGAGGCGATCCGCGTCGCGAACGGGGAGCAGAGCACGGTCGCGCTCGGGCGTCCGTCGGAGGAGTTCCACTACTACCGCCAACGGCTCGGGGTCGCGAAGGACCAGCCGTGGGGCGTGTCCGCGAGGCCGCAGCGCCTCGTGACGTACGATTGGATCGTGCCGCCGCAGGGCGGCGTGCTCCTCGACATGAGCGGATTTGACGGCATCGAGCTCGACGGCGTGAACTACACCGCCAAGGTCGGCGTGGGCGCCCGCTGGAAGGCCCTGTACGACCGCGCGAGCGACGTCGGGATGCTGCCCGCGGTATTCCCCTCCGTGCCGATCGACGTCGCGCTCGGGGACGGCGTGATCGGCGACGCGCAGTTCCGCTCGTACCGCCACGGGTTCGCGTCCGCGATCTACGACGTGCGGGGCGTGTCCGCGGCGGGGTTGCGCGTGAACTGCGGGTTCGAACGGGTCCCGAACGCAGGGACGGGGTACAACCTCCGCGATCTGGCGGTGGCGTTCGGCGCGGAGTTCCTCGTCCCCACGTATCTGTGGACGCGGCTCACCGCCAAGCCCGCGGTCGTGAAGAACCTCACCTACGGCTTCGACGACGCCGCCAGACTCTCCGCAGCGCTCGAAAAGCTTACGCGGAGCGGGCGCCCGTACCTGTGGGCGAACCTCTACGACGAGCGCGCGTGGTCGCTCGTCCACGGGTCCGCGTCGCCGGCCCCCCTCACCCTCGAGGTCGGCGTCGGCGGCACGGAGGCGCTCGTCGGTGCGAGGACGAAGGCCCTCGAGACGGCCGTGGCGGGGTTCGCCGCCAAGGGGGAGACGGGCGTCCCGTGGGACGGCACCGCCGCCGCGTACGCGGAGCGGAGCGCGAAGCTCCACCGCCTCCTGTTCGTCGGCGAGGTCGTGACCGCCGCCAAGAATGCAGGCGCCGCGATCGAGCGGCTCCGCGGGCTCGGGGACGCGAAGGCCGTCCGCGCGGGGTTCGTCGGGAACGCGATGGACAACGGGCAGGTGTACCTCTCGCCGTACTTCGAGGCGGCCCGGGAGCCGCTCCGGACGTACGACCTCTCGCGCGGCGTCGCGGACGTCGTGAAGGGGCTCGGGGATGCCGTGTTCGATTCCCGCCTCGCACACCTATGGAACGAGGACCCGCAGTTCCGGCGCCGCATGGAGCTCCTGTTCCGGCTCGAGCCCGGCCTCGACCTCCCGAACGCGATCGAGCCTGCGGCGACCCTCGCGTCCGAGCCGATCGATCTCTTCCCGGGCGAGCAGGGGTAGGCCCGCATGGTCCGCGAGGTCGACTACAAGCCGAAGCCGATCGACCCGGAGTTCCTCCGGAAGCCCGAGGAATACCCCGTCACGAGCGACTGCCAGGGGCACAAGGTCCTCGGGGAGGGGAAGACACGGATCGACGCGGAGGGGAAGCCGTACCCGACGATGCTCGGGATCCACGGGACGCACGTGGCGGTGGACTGGGAGACGTGCATCGCGGACGGGGCGTGCATGGACGTCTGCCCCGTCGACGTCTTCGAGTGGTACCTCAAGCCCGGGGAGAAGGGCGCGGGGAAGGACAAGGTCTTGGCGGCAGGCAGCGAGGAGTGGGGCTTCCTGCGCACGGACAAGTGCGACCCGATCCGAGAGAAGGACTGCATCGACTGCATGGCGTGCGAGACTGCGTGCCCCGTCCTCGCGATCAAGATCACGCCGGGCGCGTAGCGCACCGACTAGATTCGCCAGTGAAGAACGCGGGCCAATGGTTCGACGGCGCTGAAAACGCTGCCAACCGCTTAGGCATATTCAAACGCGGCTCGTGGAGCAGAGACTCCTTCCTGCTTCCTCTTTCGCAAGTAGGCCCGACTGGGCGTGACGACTCCGGACATCTTCCTGGGACCGTCACTCGTGGCGAACTCGAGGGCTAGCCAGTAGGCGTTGATCGTCCTGCGGCAGCGAAGACTTGACAGTGCGCCGTGCGGAATCGCGATAGCGAGGGGCGTCTGAAGCCACCGCTCCGGATGAAACGGACTTTGGGGCGAGGCATCGCCCCTCGTCCTCGAGGCGCTCCCATCGAGCAACCCCCCCAGGAAGGCCCGGCATTCCGTCCATGGCAAGAGAATAGTTCGGGCGTCCGTCACGAGGACCGCCTGATCGGCGGTGCCCATGCCGTGCGCAGGAGAAATCGTTACCCGTGGCACGAATCCCATGACTCTCTCCGACATCCCTGCGCGAGAATGGCGGCCACCAGCATAAATTGCGCGACCCGAGCGTCGTTGGGTGCCGTCAGGAAGTCGCCGTCACATGTTCGGCACGCCGCACCGTGGGCAGATCGCCTGGCCGAGGTCGAGCTTCAGGCCACACCGCCCGCACACGTTGAGTTTCACCTGAATCGGCAGGAACGAGACGACGAGCCCGAGGATGAAGAACGGCACCGCCAACCAGAGGTTCGCGGTCACGAGGCCCTCGAGCCCGATCGCGAGGAACACGACCCCCGCGACCTTGAGGACGAGGATCAGGCGGGACAGGCGGGGCATGCTCTTGATCGCCTCCATCTCCTCGCGCGACGTCATGCGGCCGTCCCGTCGGACCTTCGCCGCGCGAACGACGCCTCCCGCCTCCGCCGCCACGTCCCTCAGCCCTCCTCCGTCTCGGCCTTCGCAGCCTCTGCGCGCTTCCGGGCCTCCTCGCGCATCTTTCGAATCTCTTCGGGCGTGAGGGCTTTTCGCGCGGGTTCTGCGTTTGGCGGTGCCGCGGGCGGCGGGGTCGGCAGTGCCGGCTTCGCCTCCGGTTTCGGGGCGGGCGGCGCGGGGGCCGGAGCGGCCGTTGCCGCCGGCTTTGGCGGCGCGGGCTTCGCGGCTTCCTTCTTCGCTTCCTCCCGGAACGCGATGAACGGTTCCGCCGCCACAGGGGGACGCGGCTCGCCGGGCTTTGGCGGCTGGTAGTACGGTCGCGGCGTCACGGGCGGCGGCGCGATCTGCACGAGGCGCCCGTCGCGGGCCTCCCACCCATCCTTCGGGATCATCGTGATCGCGTCGACCGGGCACACGATCGCACACTTCTCGCAGCCGACGCAGTTCTCCGTGATGATCACGGCCTTCCGCGACGTGTACGTCATCTCGGGGAGCGTGAACTTCCGGTCGACCATGTCGATCGCTTCGAACGCGCAGTTGTCGAAGCAGTGCGTGCATCCCATGCACACGGGGTCGGAGACCACCGCCAGGGAGCCCTTCCCGCGGATGAACTCCGTCGCGCGCATCCGGAAGAACTTCTTAAACCGCTCCTCCGCGATCTTCAGGTTCTGCTGCCGGACGGAGGCGTAGTCGTCCAGCGGCGGCTCCGGTGGCTTCACGACTGCGGCCTGCGCCACCTACGCGCCTCCCTTCGCGCCCTTCTGCCGCGGGTCCTGGGCGACGGGGATCACGGACGGGGGCTTCCCGATCGCCTCGCCCTCGAGCCGCTCCGCGAGGAAGTGCGTGATGTCCACGACGCGGTACCGGTACCGCTCCTCCTCCGGCTTCCACCGGTTCTCGTGGTGGAGGCATCCGAAGTGGGTGAGGCACTTCGGGCACGCGGTGAGGAGGTAGTCCACGTCAAGCTCCTTCGCCTCGTCCATCCGGGAGGCGGTGAGTCCTTTCGTCTTGTCGTTGCAGTACATCATCTGCGCGACGCCGCAGCACTGAGCGTCCCCGCGGAACGTCTTCAGCTCGACGAGTTCCGCGTTCTGGACGCGCTTGATCAGCTCTCGCGGCTCATCGTAGATCGGGTCGACGGGCATCTGACGGCACGACCGGCACGGGTCCTGGTACGTGACGCGGATCGGCTTCCCGTCCTTTGGCGGCGGGACGCGCAGGCCGCGCTCGTAGAGGACCTGCGTGATGTGCCAGACCTTCACGCCCTTGAGCTGGTAGTCGAGCTTGAACGTCCGGTACCCCTCCGCGCAGGAGGTGACGATGTTCTTCACCCCGAGCATGCGGATGATCTTCGTGTTGTAGTCCCGCATCGTTTGGAAGACGTCGAGCTTGCCCTGCCACAGCTGGTCGTGGCCGCAGCATTTCATGAACGACCGGTCGAGGATTGCGGGCTCGATCCCGACGGCCTTCAGGAGCTTGATCGAGGAATCGAAGATGATCCCGTGGTCCGTGTCCCCATAGTTGAGATGCGAGAACTGCATCTCCCGGTCGTAATAGTCAATGCATCCGGGATAGTACGCCCACTCCGCGCCCTTCGCCACGGGGAGGTCCTTCGGGACCGTCGCGTCGTCTGCCTCCGCGTCGAGGACGCGAAACAGGACGGGGTGCGGAATCGTCCGTGCGGGGCCGTACTCCGGGTCGAGCGGGATCATTCCGCGGACCTCCGCCCGCCGTCCGCCGCCATCGGACGGGCCATGACCTTGCTCCGCTCCTCCAGGATGTAGTCGCTGTACTTGATGTCGAGCGGGCAGACGGCACTGCACGCGTCACACGCGAGGCACGTCCACAGCGGGACGCCGTCATGCTGCTTCTTGAACGTGTTGTACACGAGGTTCAGCCCGCCGAGCGCGTCGTCCTCGACCTTCGTGACCGGGCAGACCGTGTGGCACTTCCCGCACTGGTAGCACTCGTTGAGGAGGTACTCGTACGTGCTGTACGGCGTCCGCGTGCCCACGTAGTACGTGATCAGGGAGAACAGCGGGAACGCGATGAACCAGTTCCCGTGGTACGCGATCACCTCGAGGGCGACGCCGACCCCGGCGGGGTTCGTGTCGGCGAAGAACTTCACGAGGCCGACCGCGAGGAAGAAGAAGAACAGAGACCAGAACAGGACCCACTGCTTCGCCTTCCGCTCCCGCAGGGCGACGGCCGCGAAGAAGACGATCCCCGTGTACGCGAGGACGATGATCATGAACGCGAACAGCGGGTGCGCGGCCGGGTTGTTCGGGAGCATGGCCAGCCGGGTGAGCGGGTCGATCCCGTCCGCGGCCCACGGGCCGAGGACGAACACCTGCGCCGCCACGAGCGAAACGATCGCGAACGAGGCCCCGAGCGAAGCGACGATCCACCAGTACATGTCCCGGAAGCCGAGTCGGCGGATCCCGACGTACGAGGCGACGAGGACGAGCGTCGGCGGCACGACGAACAGCCACTTCAGGGTGTCGTCGTGGATGAACGGCCAGGTCGCGATGATCCGGTCGTTCGCCGCGTACACGGACGCGAAGAAGACGAACGCGATCATGTACATCCCGCCCGCCGCGCGGAACGGGGACTTCGCGGGCCGCGTCTCCCGGCCCCGGTCGATGAACGGGAGGAGGAAGATCGGGATCACGGGGATCGCGGTGAGGAGGTCCCCCCACACGGCCGCGTCGATCTCCGTGCCAATCAGCGTTCCCCCGCCGAAGTTCTCCGGGACGTGGATGACGGGGAACAGGTCCGCGATTTTGAGGAGGCCCCACGAGAACAGGAGGTACCAGTCCGGGACGCTGTACGGCTGGACCGCGGGGTTCGCGGACGGCCCGACGAGCGGTGTCGCGAACGCGGAGAGGAAGAACAGGATCGCGACGAGGAGGAACGTGATCACGAGGTCGCGGTACACCTCGTGGGGCCAGAACGGGATCCCGGGCTGGTGGTCCGACCGCTCCGGGCCGTACTGCCGGGGGAACCCGGCCCGGTCCTCGTACACACCCTCTCGGACGGCCTTGATCTCCATGAGAACCTCAGTGCGGCTCGCCGACGCCCTGGATCCACACCAGGGCCATGTGCAGGATCATGAGGAGGACGCCGACCATCGGCAGGATGAACACGTGGAGCCAGTACATCCGGATGATGTAGAACCCCGTCGGGTCCGGCTCGCCGAAGATCAGCATCGTGAGGAGTTGGCCGAGCCACGGCGGGCCGGGGCTCGCCTTCGCCATGTTGATCCCAATCGTCGCCGCCGCACGGGAGAGGTCGTTCGCGGGGAGCACGTACCCGGAGTACCCGAACGCGAGGGTGATGATCAGGAGGACCGCGCCGAGGAGCCAGTTCAGCTCGCGCGGCTTCTTGTACGCGCCCGTGAAGTAGACGCGCATCATGTGGAGGAACACGGCGGCGATCATGATGTGCGCGCCCCAGTGGTGGAGCCCGCGGATCATGAAGCCGAAGGGCACGTCGTTCATGATGAAGTTCATGCTCTCGTACGCCCGGCTCGTCACGTCGCCGGTCTGCGTGAACTGGATCGTCCCGTCGGGGATGTAGTAGAACCCGAGGAGGATGCCCGTGATCGTGAGGAGGATGAACGCGACGAACGAAATCCCGCCGAGGCAGTACAGCGGATACCAGTACCAGATCGTCTTCAGCTCGTACTTCTCCGCGTGGGAGCGCGGGACCTGGCGCTGGACCGTCTCCACGGTCCGCCGCGTGAGGTCCGCCCACGGCGTCGGCGGGAACCGCGAGGCGAGGTACCCGAAGACCTTCTTGTTCAGGCGGGAGACGAGGGATTCGCGCGCCATCGGCCTCACACACAGTACGCGAAGTACCAGTCCCGATACACGCCGGCTCCGCGGCCCCGGAGGGCAGAGACGACGCCGGGAGGCGGCTGGGGGGGCGTGACGGCGAACTTCCCGCCCACGATTCGGCCCGCCTCCGACGCGATGGAGACCGCCGCCAGGGACCGCGTCGCGGGACCGTGCGCCATGTTCGCCCCGATGTAGAGGACCCCGTTCGGGTGGATGTCCCACACGAGCGTAACCGGATCGTACTGCGAGTTGTGGCAGCGGCACCAGATCGGGTCCTGGCCCGCGAGGAACGTCCGCGGCACCCGGACGGCCTCGTAGTCCTGGTACGCGGGCGGGAGCGAGTCGAGGTGCCACTGCGGGAAGCAGCACAGGTGGACGCACCGGTCCCAGATCGCGACGATGCCCTCGTCCGCGAGGAAGTCGTCCTCGGTCCACTCCGGCGGCCGCTCGAGGAGGTTCGGGTCGACCTTGATCAGGAGGACGGGGAAGCCGGTCCCGGGGATCTGCTTCCCGGCCTCGTCGAACAGGGCGCGCCAGAGCGTCGCCGTCCCCGACCAGGGCTTCGTGAAGTGCTCGACCTTCGCGTCCTGGCCGACGTACGCGTCGAAGCCGAACGGGTTCGGCGTGTCGCCCCGCGCGTACACGAACCCCTCGTTCACCTCGCCCTCCGGCTGGATCACGGGCGGGATCAGGGACTTCCCGGAGGCGACGAGGGCGCCCGCGAGGCCGGCCGCCCCGACGCCGACGGCGGCCTTCACGAACGTCCGCCGGTCCACGCCGACCTCGTCCGGGAAGCGCTCGTCCCGCGCCATGCTCATCGGATCTCCCGGCGGAGGACGATCTTCGGCCGCCGCTTCTTGTGGATCAGCTCGTCCGGGACGTAGTACTTCCGATAGAGGTCCAACATCACCGCGAGGACGAGGAAGATCATGCCCAGCCAGAGGGCCATCGCCGTCTGCTCGTTCCCCGTGAACGCCGTCGAGATCGTGATCCCGACGAAGACGAAGAGCGCGGCGAAGAACAGGACGACGAGGGCGAGCGCCCACATGACGATGTTCACGGACAGGGGCCGCGTGGGCGCGTCCCCCCGGATCAGCCGGGTCACGGGAGGCCCCTCCGGATGTGCTCGTGGTGGTCCCGGAAGTGGGTGCTGCTGCTCTTGATCACGAAGTAGGAGATGCCGACGAGGAGGAGGGTGCCGAGCATCCCGAGGACGCCAATCCAGTACGCGCGCAGGAAGACGCCCTTCTCTTCCGGCTCCGCGGGCGTTGGAGTGACCCCGCCGACAGTGATGTACCCGATCATGTTCAGAGCGACGTGCGGCGTGCACACGAACCGGATGCCCTGGTCCGTCGTGTCCACGGTCTCGTTCCGGCTTCCGATCTGGATTCGGTCCGCGGCCCAGACCGTGAACGTCACGGTCTCCTCCGCGCCTTCGCTGTCGAGGTCGACATCGACGATCGGGTCGGCGACCTCCGTGGAACCGATGGTGAACGTGTGCGGCGTCCCCGCCCCGGCGATGAGGTGAACCGTAAGGATCGCGGGGATCGCGGTGAGGACGATCGTGTTCGGGCGCGCCGAGTTCGGCCCGACGAAGACGTAGTTCCCGTTGACAACCGTCGCCTGGAGGTCCACGTACACGCGCGTCGTGACCTCCGCCCGCGCGGGCGGAGCCGCCAAAACCGCGAGGGCGGCGAGGAGCGTTGCGGCCGCCAGTGTCGCCGCCAGCGCACGGTGACTCCTCATCCCTTCGTCCTCGGAAATCGTCGGAACGGCCGGAGTAACCGAGGCGTCCATTTAAAGGTTGTGCGTTCGCGCGAAATCCTTCTGGCGGCGCTCGAGAATCGATTTTTATTCAATGTGAATTATGTCTCTTTTGCCGCGCGCCTCCGCGCTCGGGGGACCGGGGGTCCGAAACCTATTTCTCGTCCCCGTCCATGTCACTCCATCCAACCCGCACCCCAAACCGGTGGGCAGCAACCGTATCCCGCGCCGCCACCGCCCACGCCGAAACGGGCCAACACTGCACTGATCGTCGTCCTCGTGGTCGTTGTCGTGATCCTCCTCGTCGTGGGACTCCTCGCCGCCTTTGTGTTTTTCACACCAATCGTAACCGACGGTCCACCGCCCGGGCAGCCTCCGGTGATGGGCCTAGACGCCGTTCCCGTCGCGGGGGGAGATTGGGAAGTCCGCGTGATGGTGGACCGGTCCTTCGCCCTTTCCACGTTCCAAGGTGTCTTGAGGAACGAGACGTCCGGGTCGACTTGCATTCCTCAAACGGACCTGTCCGCCACGTTCTCCGCGACCTGCAGCCTGGGCGTCACACTCAGCTTCACAGACATCGCCGGGCCCGGCCAGATGAGCTCGGGCGACCACTTCCGACTGACGGGCGTCGTCGGTGGGAATTTGTACACGCTGCGGGTCGTGTGGAAGGCCACTGCCGCTGTCATCGCCAGCGAAGTCATCGGATCGGCGGGGCCGCCTCCGACGATAGCCCTGAACGCAAGCCCCGTCGGGGTGGACATCTGGGAAGTCCAAGTCACCGTGGACCGTCCTTCTCCCCTCTCATCGTTCCAAGTTTTGTTGAGGAACGAGACGTCCGGGTCGACTTGCATTCCTCAAACGGACCTGTCCGCCACGTTCTCCGCGACCTGCAGCGCCGGGGTGACGCTCAGCTTCAACGACATCGCAGGATCCAACCAAATGACTACAGGCGATCTCTTCCGGCTGACCGGTGTTACCGGGGCGAATTCGTATACGCTGCAAGTCGTGTGGAAGCCGACGAGCGCGGTCATCGCGAGCGAACTCATCGGGTAGGCTGTGCGGCGAGCGGTCCTTCCGTCGAATTCGCGCTCCAAATCCTTAAAAAGGGCTCCGCAATGGCGCGCGCGGGACCCCCTTGAACAAGGCGGAAACGCTCCAGGAAATCAAGCGCGTGGAGGCCGAAGTCCGGGGGGCGAAAGAGGCCGCGGAGCGGGAGAAGGAGCGGATCCTCCGCGAGGCGCGGCGGGAGGCCCTGGAGCTCCAAGAGGCGCTCCGGCGGGAGGCGGAGGACCGCGCCGCGGCCATCCTCCGGAAGGCTGAGGAGGCCCTCGGGAAGGAGCGGGAAGCGGTCCTCGCGGAGGGGCGGAAGGCGGCGGAGGCGCTCCGCGCCGCGGGCATGGCGAACGTCGACCGGGCCGTCGAACTCGTGGCGTCCAAGTTCCAGGGTGCGCTCGATGCTTAGGCCCGAGCCGATGGCCCGGGTCCTCGTGGCGGGACCGAAGGACGAGCTGGAGCGCGTGATCGAGTCCCTGTACGCGCTGGAGCTCGTCCACCTCGTGGACCACCGGGCGGACGATCCCGAGATCACGATTGGGAAGCCGTTGGCGCGTGCCTCGGCGGTCTCCGAGGACCTCGTGAAGCTTCGCTCGATCGCGAGCATCCTGACGGTCGAGGAGGCCGAGGAGCCGGAGGACGTGGCCGTCTCGGACCTCCGGGCGCAGGTCATGACCCTGGACGTGAACCTGCGGGAGCAGGACGAAGCGCGGAAGAAGATCGAGGCGCTCCTCCAGGACCTGGACCGCCGCATCGAGGGGCTTGGGCCGTTCGCCTCCTTGGGACTGGCGCTCGACGCCTACCGGGGATACGACTCGATCGAGCCCGTGGTGGGGCGTGTCCGGGAGACTGTCCGAGGCCTCGACGCGGTGGCACCCGAACACGAGATCGTCCAAGCGGAAAGCGCGCTGGCGGTCTTCGTGCCGAAGGAGCGGGCGGACGCGGTCCGGGAGTTCCTCGCCCCGTTCGGCTTCTCGCCCACGGATGTGCCGGAGGGGGAGGGGGACCCCGCGGAACTCCTCGCGCGCGCGAAGGCGGACCGGGAGAAGTGGGTCGCACGCCGGGCCGAGGTCGAGGAGCGGATTGCGAAGCTTCGGAACCGGTACGCGAAGTTCGTCGTGAAGGCGGAGGACCAGCTCCAGGTCGAGATCGAGAAGGCGGAGGCACCGCTGCGGTTTGCGACCTCCGAGCACTCGTTCGTGATCGACGGATGGGTGCCGGCGTCCCGGATCGCGCGGCTGAAGGAGGCGTTCGCGGCGATGCCGGCGATCTACCTGGAGACCCTCGAGGCGGGCCACGGACACGAGTCCGAGGGGGAGAAGCCGCCCGTGCTTCTGCGGAACCGGGGCCCGGCGCGGCGCTTCGAGTTCCTCACGAACCTGTACTCGACGCCCCAGCACGACGAGGCGGACCCGACCGCGTTCATGTTCCTCCTGTTCCCGGTGTTCTTCGGCCTCATGATCGGGGACGCGGGCTACGGAATCGTGATGATCATCCTCGGGTTCACGCTCTCCGCGAAGTTCCGGAAGATGAAGGAGCTCTCCGACCTGATGCGCGTCGTGCTCTACGGCGGCTTTTTCGCGTACATCTTCGGGATGCTCCTGTATGGAGAGATCTTCGGCATCCCGTTCCACGCGCCGGAAGGTTCGGGAGAGGTCGATTGGACTGCGATCCTCGGGTACAACATCCCGTACAGCCCGCCGATCCACAAGCTCGAGTCCGTGGGCGTCATCGACCTCCTCCTCCTGAGCGTCGTCGCGTCGTCGATCCACCTGGGGCTCGGCTACGTGGTCGGGTTCGCGAACGAGTGGAAGCACAGCAAGCGGCACGCCTTCGCGAAGATCGGGTGGCTCCTCATCCTGATCGGGTTCCTCGCCTTCTTCGCGGTCCTCGCTCGGACGCCGGACTGGTGTGCCACTTCCACGGACCCAGGATGCGGGATCGCGAGCCACCGGGTCGTGAACCAGCTGTTCTTCGATCAGCCGCCGCTGGCCTGGATTCCCGCCGAGGGCCTCGCGTTTGGCGGCATGACGCTTCCGTACTTCATGCTCGGGTCGATCATCGCCGGCGCCGGGATCCTCATCGTCGCGGAGCCGATGGGCGCGATGGAGATTATCTCGCTCCTGGCGAACATGATGTCCTACACGCGGCTCGCGGGCGTCGCGGTTGCGAAGGGCGCCGTGGCCCTCGCGTTCAACACGATGTTCCTGCCGCTCATCATCAACGAGGAGCTTTTCCTCACGCCGCCACACCTCGTCCAGCTGAACCCGAACATCGCCTTCGTGATCCTCGGGTTCATCCTCATGTTCCTCGCCCACGCGATGGTCTTGATCCTCGGCGCGATCAGCGCGGGCATCCAGTCGATTCGGCTGAACTACGTCGAGTTCTTCCTTAAGTTCTTCAAGGGTGGGGGCATCCTGTTCTCGCCCTTTGGTGCACGGAAATCGAAAGCGGAGGCGTGAAAACAATGGCGGACGAGGGACTGATTGCGATGGCGGTGGCCCTCACCATGGCCCTGACCGCGCTGGCGACGGCGTGGGCGGAGAAGGTGGTGGGTGCCGCGGCGGTGGGAGCGATGGCGGAGAACGAAAAGCTGTTCGGCAAGGGCATCGTGTTCATGGTGCTGCCCGAGACGATCGTGCTGTTCGGCTTCGCGATGGCGTTCTTGCTCCTCGGCAAGATCGGCGGCGCCTGAGCGGACCGGTTCGGGACCCGAGGGGAGCATGGGCCTCGAGGCGGTCCTGGAGCGCATCCGGGACACCGGGCAGTCGGAGGCCGCGGCCATCGTGGGCGAAGCGCGGCTCGAGCGGGAGCGGATCCTCGCGGAGGTCCGGGCGGAGGCGGAGAAGCACCTCGCACGAAGGGAGGCGGAGGCCCGCGAACAGGCGGAGCGCCGCCGGGTGCAAGACTTGGCGCGCGCCGAGCTCGATGCGAAGAAGATCGTTTTGGCGGCGCAGGAGGAGGTCCTCCGCACCGTGCGCGAGCGCGTGAAGGCGCGGTTGGCGGCGTCCTCGAACCCCGAGGCCCTGCGGAAGCTCCTCACGAAGAACGCGAGCGAGTGGAAGGCCGGCCGCGTGTACGCGAACGCGAAGGACGCCGCCGCCATCCGGTCCGCCGTCGGCGGGAACTTCGCGGACACGATCGACTGCATCGGGGGCATCGTGATCGAGAGCGCGGACGGCACGCGGAGGCTCGACCTGACGTACGACTCGATCCTCGCGGACCTGTGGAACGACGTGGTGAGGGAGGTCGCGCAGACCCTATGGCCGAAGAAATAGTCCTCCTCCAGCCGGTCCGCGCGGTGTACCGACGCATCCGCGACCGCATCCCGTATGAGTCGGGGAACTATCCGTACGTGACGGCCCGCGTGAAGGCGAAAAAGGCGTCCCTGTACTCGCCCGACGTGTACCCGCGGCTCCTCCAGATGGAGGCCCCGCAAATTGCGCGGTTCCTCGGCGAGGGGCCGTACAAGGAGGAGATCGTGGCGCTCGGGGCGCGGCTCCGCGGCGTGGACCTCATCGAACGGGCGACCGCGAACCACCTCGCGAAGGTGTTCACGCAGGTCATCGAGATGAGCGAGGGCAGCCTCCGGGTGATGATCGCGTACTACCTCGACCGGTGGGACGTCGCGAACATCAAGACGATCCTCCGGGGGAAGCTGTACGGCGCGGCGGTCGACGACATCGAGGAAGACCTCGTCGCCGCCGGGAGCCTGGACGGCGCGTTCCTGCGAGGACTCGTGCAGAAGGAGACGGTCGACGACGTGTTCGCCGCGCTCGCGGGCACGATCTACGACGAGGCCCGCCGCCAGATGGGCGAGGCGTTCGACGTCACGAAGGACCTCGCGGCGTACGAGGACGCGCTCGCTCACGTCTACTATCGCCACCTCCTCGAATCGATCCAGCCGCGGACCGACCCCGCGCGGTTCTTCCTCGACTTCGTGCGGAAGGAGATCGACATCCTGAACCTGAAGACGCTCCTCCGCACGTGGAAGGCGAAGGCGACGTTCGACCGGTCCGTGTTCCTCGAGGGCGGGCGGGAGCTCTCGCCCGCGGACCTGCGCGGCATGGCCGGCCTGGACGCGAGCGCCCTGCTCGCCCGCCTATCGACGACGACTTTGTACGAACACGCGGGGGCGGCCCTGCGGGAGATCGAGGCGCGCGGCGTCGCGAGCGTGGAGCGGGCGCTCGAGAAGCTCCACCTCAAGGAGGCGTCGCGGCACTCGCATCTCCACCCGCTGAGCGTCCTTCCCGTCCTCGACTACCTCGCGTCGAAGGCGGTCGAGGTCGAGAACATCCGGATCATCGCGCGGGGGAAGGAGCACGGGATCCCCGCGGACCGGATCCGCGAGCTGCTGGTGATCTGAAATGGAATTGGCGGTGGTCGGGCGCGACGACTTCGTCCTCGGATTCCGCCTCGCGGGCGTCCGGAAGACGTACAGCGTGGAGGACGAAGCGTTCGAGCGCACGGTCAACGAGGTGATCGAGGACCCGGAGGTCGGGATCCTCGTCGTGAACACGGAGGACCTCCGGCGGCTGAGCCACGGCACGCGCCGACGCCTGGAGACGGTCCCGCGGCCCGTCGTGATCGCGGTCGGGTCGCACGAGGAGGAGGACCTGCGGACGAAGGTGAAGCGCGCGATCGGGATCGACCTGTTCAAGTGAGGTGTGGGAATGGCGGCGAGCACGGGACAAGCGGGGAAGACGGGGGAGATCTACCGGGTCGCGGGGCCCGTCGTCACCGCAACAGGGCTCCACCCGAGGATGTACGACGTGATGCTCGTGAGCAAGGAGGAGCTCATGGGCGAGGTGATCCGGATCCAGGGGGACCGGACGACGATCCAGGTATACGAGGACACCTCCGGGATCAAGCCCGGCGAGCCCGTGATCGACACCGCGCAGCCGCTGAACGTGGAGCTGGGGCCCGGCTTGCTCGGGTCCATCTACGATGGGATCCAGCGGCCGCTCCCCGTCCTCAAGGCGAAGATGGGGGACTTCGTGCTCCGCGGCGTCCGCGCGCCGGGGCTCGACCGCCAGAAGAGGTGGCCGTTCCGGCCGACTGTGAAGCCGGGAGACAAGGTGCAGCCCGGACAGGTCCTGGGGACCGTGCAGGAGGCGAAGTTCGTCGAGCACCGCGTCATGGTGCCGCCGAACGTCTCGGGGACGGTGAAGGACGTGAAGGCGGGCGAGTTCCGCGTCGACGAGACCGTCGTTGAGCTCGACACCGCCAAACTCACGCTCATGCAAACGTGGCCCGTGCGTCGACCGCGTCCCGTCAAGGAGAAGCTGCTCCCGTCGATTCCCCTCGTCACGGGGCAACGCGTCTTCGACTTCCTGTTCCCGATCGCGAAGGGCGGGACCGCGGCGATCCCCGGCGGGTTCGGAACGGGGAAGACGGTTTCCGAGCACCAGCTCGCGAAGTGGTGCGACGCGAAGATCGTCGTGTACATCGGGTGCGGGGAGCGCGGGAATGAGATGACGGAGGTCCTCACGGAGTTCCCGCACCTCGAGGACCCTCAGACGGGCCGACCTTTGATGGAACGGACCGTCCTCATCGCGAACACGAGCAACATGCCCGTGGCGGCGCGGGAGGCGTCCGTGTACACGGGGATGACGATCGCGGAGTACTACCGGGACATGGGGTACGACGTCGCCCTGATGGCGGACTCCACGTCGCGGTGGGCGGAGGCGATGCGCGAGATCAGCAGTCGCCTCGAGGAGATGCCGGGCGAGGAGGGCTTCCCCGCGTACCTCAGCGCGCGCCTCTCGGAGTTCTACGAGCGCGCGGGGCGCGTCACGACCCTCGCGAACGCGGGCGGGAGCGTGTCCGTCGTCGGCGCGGTGAGCCCGAGCGGCGGCGACTTCTCGGAGCCCGTGACTCAGGGGACGCTGCGCGTGACGAAGGCGTTCTGGGCGCTCGACACGAACCTGCGGGCGCGCCGCCACTTCCCGGCCGTGAACTGGCTCACGTCCTACTCGCTGTACACTCGACCCGTGGTACCGGAAGGAGGTCGGGAGCGAGTGGCCGGAGCTCCGGCAGTGGGCCTCCCGGATCCTCCAGGAGGAGGCGGAGCTCGAGGAGATCGTCCGGCTCGTCGGCGCGGACGCGCTCCCGGAGGACCAGCAGCTCACCCTCGAGGTCGCGCGGATGGTCCGGGAGTACTTCCTCCAGCAGAACGCGTACCACAAGGTGGACACGTACGCGCCGCTGAAGCGTCAGCTGTCCCTGATCCAGGCGATCCGGAAGTTCCACGACCTCGGGCACAAGGCGCTGAAGCTCGACGTCCCGCTCAAGGACATCGCGAACCTGCAGTCCCGCGCGCTCCTCGCCCGCGTGAAGTACGAGGAGAAGTACGAGGACGAGCTCGCGCGCGCGAACGCGCTGATGGACGACGAGTTCCGGAAGCTGGAGGTGGCGTGATGGCGCGGGAGTACCGGACCGTCACGCAGATCGCGGGGCCGCTCCTCTTCGTGGAGAAGACGGAGTACGTCGGGTACGGGGAGCTCGTCGAGATTCTCCTCACGAACGGCGAACGGCGTCGCGGGCAGGTCCTGGACTCGAGCAAGGAGGTCGTCGTCGTCCAGGTGTTCGAGGGGACCGCGGGCGTGGACCGGTCGACGGGCGTGAAGTTCCTCGGGGAGACGATCAAGCTCGGCGTGTCGACGGACATGCTCGGCCGCATCCT